>WNFR01001734.1_pt1 | contig 28821 bp, 18 predicted proteins | sample 5400221 | NCBI WGS metagenome assembly WNFR01 (sample SAMN13153357, study PRJNA577476) | soil metagenome | isolation source: 40 cm soil under Madrone tree | place: USA:California | collected 2016-06-14
CGGCCGCGCCGGCAGCGACGCCGAGCGAGCGCGGTCTATTCGTCGTCGGGCACGCTCGAAGCGGAACCACCGTACTGGCCGACGCATTGAACACCTCATCTGACGTGTATTGCCTGATGGAGCCGTACTTTTACCGGTCCTTCGACATCGCGAACTTCGCCGAATCGTTCAATGGCATGCATCGCGGCTTCGGCAACCCGCCCATCAAGGGCTACTGGATACCGGGGTTCGGGGGCGAGACTGCACACAACGTGGTCTCCCGCTTGCGGAACTCGTACCACTATGTCGGCGAAAAGCTCGCGTTTCGACAACGGGAGAAGGACTACGATCCCGACAAATTTCTAGAATTTGCCGTCGAAAACTTCGCCAGGTCACCATTCGTTTGCATCGTGCGTGATCCGGTCAAGGTGACGTCGTCGGTTTTGGACTTATTCGAAAACTCGTCGTTCGATCCGGCAATCATCGGTGCCGTGGTCAAGTCCCAACTGGAAACCTACTTGTTGACCCTCCGCCTCGCAATGACCGTCCCGTCCTGCTATCTCCTGGTGCATGAGTACATCGACCGGGAGACATTCGCGACTCTCGGTGCCCACCTTGGCATCAACCTCGACCGGGCGATCGGCCTGTATGTGCCGGGCTACCAGCGGACGCCGCACTCTCCCGAGGGCGAGCGCAGCCTGGCCGCCGATTCGCGCATCGGTTCGCTGCAGGCCGTCCACGGCAGCCTGTGCAGCCTCGCGGACAGCCGCACCCTACGCCTGCGCGACGACCAGTACGGCAATTGCCGGGCGCTGTGCGAGAGGGTATGCCAGCTGCTGCGGACCAGCGGATAGCACGGACATCCTCCCCTTTCGGTTACCGGTGCCCATGTAGCCGTTCCATGTCCTCGTTTCCACTTCCCGCTCGTCGAGGAGCGGAAATCGGAGAATCTCATGGAGTGGCAAGGCCCACAAGCTGTCCCGATTGCGGGCTCGCAGCGCCGTTATCCGTGAACGTGATCGTCCCGAGACGGTTCACTCCGCGCGCGGTGCCGGCGAGGCTCCTGAACCTGACGGTGACCGCGCAGCTCGCGCCCGGCGCCAACGCCGCGGTGCAGGAGTTATTTGTCACCGAGAAGTTGAAGGTGGTCGACGAACCGCCCGTGGCGGTTACGGCTACATTGGTCACCGACACCTGCGCCCCGCCGGCGGCAGCTGTGTTCGTCAAGGTCACGACCCCGGTTCCGCTAGTGGAGCCGGTGGGCAAGGTGATGGTCAAGGGATTCGGCGATATCGACAAGCTGGCCTGCGTGGCCACGCCGGTACCGCTGAGCGTCACGACTGCGGGTGTCACCGTCGCACCCGTGTAGGCGATGGTCAGAGAGCCGCTCACCGCGGCTGCGGCCGTCGGCGCGAACACCACATTCACGGTGCAGCTGGCTCCGACGGCCAAGGTCGCACCACAGGTCCCGCCTGCCGTGCCCGCAGGCCGTGAGAACGGCGCGCCCGCGGTGAGCACGCCGCCCGCCAACGCCAGGGTCCCGGTGTTTCTCACCGTCACCGTGCGCGCCGCACTGGTGGTGCCAGTTGCCCAGTTGCCGAATGCCAGTGCGGCGGGTGTCACGGTCGCGGTCGAGACCGCGACAATGCCGGTGCCGCTCACCGTCACCGGCGACCCCGTCACGGAGGCGTTGCCGGCTATGATGGTCAGTGCGCCGCCCACCGCGCCAGCCGCCGTCGGCGTGAACGTTACGATGATGGTGCAGGAGACGGCCGCGACCGTTAGCGTGGCCCCGCAGGTTCCGCCCGCTCGGCTGAACTGCGCGGGCAAGGTCACGACGATCCCGGTCAGGTCGCCGGTACCGGTGTTGCGCAGGGTGAGCGTACGCGCGGCGCTGGTCGTATTGACGGCGACACTTCCGAACGCCAACGGCCCCCCCGTCACGGCGGCGATGGGCGTATTGGGCGCTGCCACGAACGCCACCGCGCCCACGTCCACCGGCGCTAAGTTGACCTTGCGTGGGTTCCCGAAGTAATCGGTGTTGGGTGCAAGCGCATAGGCGATCGGCGCGGTCAATACTGAGATGTATCCGATGGCCGGCGATCCCGCTGCCAGCGCATAGTTGCCGAGCACGCTGCCGCTCACTGGATTGGTCTCAGCCAGCGGACCCCAACTAATGTTGATCCAGTTGTTCCCCTCATCCACCGTCGCGGCGGGCGTCAAATTGAAAATCGGGTTGGGAACGGTCGCGTCCGAAATGCCGGGAGGCACCTGATAGCCCATGGACAAATATTCGGGGGGCGTACGCGATCCATTGCAGTATTGGCTGACCAACGTGGGGTTGGCCGCCGAATTGTTGTTGCCCGGATAATCGGCCGCATCCGTCAACACCGAGGACGTCGGCGCGAGCGTCGTCACAACAGTGGTGGCCCCCCGGGTAAACGTGGAACCGGTATGGTTGGCCGGCCCTGTGTCACCGCGCACGCCAATGTCCCAGTAACTCGCCGATACGCAGGCGCCGGTGCCGCCGGTGATCACGGCGCCATTACCATTGGCCGTCAGCGCGTCCGCCGTGGGTTGGGTGGCGGCCTGTGTCGAGGTGAACGCTTTGTACAGCGCGACCACATTTTGCTGATTCAAGGTTCCCGAACCCAGCGAGCCCACGCCGATGTAGAAGGAGCGGTTCTGCCAAAACACATCGTTGGCCAGTAGCGGGTAGGAGAAATTCCGGCACGCGCCATTGGTGAGCCCGAGGATACCCGTGCCGCCGGGCCCATGTCCTACGGGGCAGACCACGGTCGCGGGCAGCGACGCAGTCAACAGCGAACTGTTCCCGGTGGTGGCCAAGCCGGCCGGCTGCGGTAAGGACGAGGTGCCGCAGTTGGCGGTGCAGGTGGGCCCGGAGGAACTCGCCACCGGTGCACCCAGGGTATTGAACAACACGCCGGAAGATGCCGTGGTGTCGTTGGAAACCACCGTATTGTTGATGAGATTGACCTTCAACGCGTCCTGTAGCGACACACCCGCGCCGTCCCAGCCCGCCACGTTGTTGGCGATGATGTTGTTGGTGACGTTCACCCCGTTCCAGAACGACGGCAGGGCGGCAAAGAACGCGACTTCGGTGCCGTTGACGTTCTGCAACCGGATCCCGCCGCCGCTGCCGCTCTCCGCCGCATTGCCCATGATGAGATTGGCATTGATCGCGAGACCGGGCCCGGTGCCGTCGCTCAGGCCCGGGGCGCAATCCACATCCGTCACGCTGCCGCACTCGGTCACTCCGGCCGTTGCGGTCGCCGGCGCCCCGTCGGGTGCCGACGACATGATGACGATGCCGCCGCCGTTGGCCGGCACCGTCGGATTGGTGCTCTGGTTGAACAGGATCTGGTTGTGCTCGATGTCGCCGTTGTAGATGAATCCCAAATGGGCGAACCCACCGCCGTCGCCGGTGCTCAGATTGCCGCACACCCAGTTGTAGTTGAATTTGTAGTAATCGGCGCCGGTGCAGAACGTGACGCCGCCCGCTCCCGCCGGCGTGGAGGAAAACAATTCATCGCCGATGGACGAGTTCTTCGTCACTGCATTGTGATGCACGTTGATGTTCAAGTTGTAGCAATACGGCAACTGCTGATTGGCCACGGTTCCCGGCGGTGAGACCACTTGGTCGAAACCCGACGGCGAGGTCGTGCTGCGCACGACGGCGCCGGGCACACAGGTCCAGGGCTGCTGATCGAACCCGGCCAGGACGCCGCCGTTGTATCCGAGCGGATCACCGCCATTGCCGGACAACAGCGCGTCCGGCGACTCACCCTGACCGATGACGATACCGCCCGACAATGTGCCGGTATTGTTGGTGATGCGATTATTCGAGATCTCGAGGTTGTGACCCCACGCGTGGACGAAAATGCCGCCGCCGCCCTGAGAGCTGTTGGTCACGCTCAGTCCATCAATGCGCGACGGGTTGCACTGGAAGTTGCTCGGGAACGGGTTGGTCTGAGGGGTTGCCGAGTTAAGGCAATCGTTACTGGTCAATTCGACGGTGGGAACCGGCATCTGGCCTTCATGCGCCACCGACGACCCCGCCAAAGTATCGGCCCCCACGCCGAAGGTGTTGACCGCGGGAGGGTAGCGCACGCCCTTGGCGAGCACGGTGATCCCCGCCCCTTCGTACGCGCCCATCAACGACGGTTCCTGCAAGAGCTCCGCCAGGTTGCCGTTGAGCGAGGTGTCCCAGCCCAGTGTGGCCTCCAGCGGCAGCCGGTCGATTTGCGGATTGTTGGCGCCGCCGGTGAAATAGTTCCAGCCGGCCGCCGGGCAGCTCTGTACTCCGGTGGGATCGTACGGATTGTGGACGATGGACGGAATGGGACCCGTGAGGGCCGGCGGAAACGAGATGGTGCCGCCTTCGTTGACGGGCTGTCCGTTGAGCGCCAAACCAAACAGGCAATTGACGTGAGCGCGCCATGGATCCAGCTTGCCCGCCGGATGCGCATTCGCGTCGATGATGCTGGAGGCGGCTCCGACACCTTGCAGCCGCAGCGGCTTCCACATCAGCAGCAGTTCGCTGTGGATGCCGGGGTTGACGATGATGAGGTCGCCCGGCGCCGCGGCGTCGATGGCCGACTGGATGCTGCCGCTGGCGAGAACGCGCGTGGGCACCTTGCCGCCGATGGTGACCGTCACCGCGTCGATGGACTGCTTGCCGTTGGCCGCGGTGATGACCAGCTGGCCGCACTGGGCGGTCGAGCCGCCGTACTGCGACTGTTGCTGTACCGGGCAGTCGGGTAGGCCCGAGGGCACCGTGCCTTTGATGACCAAGTCACCCCATGAAACACTGGTCAGCGCGTGTGCAACGCCGTCGGATCCGACCAGGGCCACCGAGCACGGCCCAGTGCCAGTCGTGGAGACGGTCCCGCAGGTCCCGAAGCTGTATTTGCGCGTCACGGTCTTCTGATTGAAAGGCGCCGTGGATGCCGCCGGGCCGGAGTAGCCATTGTTGTTCACCAACTGGTCGCCGAGCGCGCTGATGGTGAGGGTCTTGCCCGCCGCACTCACGTATGGCCCAACGCCGTCGCCATCCACTTCCTTGATGGCGGGTGTGGCAGCCGGATAAGCGCAGTCGGGATTGTTGTACCCCGCGCCCGCAAAGCCCGACGTCGGCGTTACTGGCGTATCCATGTACTGGGTTTGCCCCGGCATGAACGGAATCTCGTAGCAAAACTGGCTGTAGTCCGGGCTGTACAGAGGATCCGGTGTGGGTCCCGTGCCCGGATCGTTCATGCACGTAACCATCATGGTCGGCGCATAACCCGTCGGATTCGGCGGATTGACTTCCCAGGTCGAGTAGGTCAGGCCGTTGTAAGTGCCCCAATGATCGGAATACACGCGCGAGATTTCGGTTCCGCTCCAGTCCTTGAGCGCCACCGGCAGGTTGGCCGGCGAGAACTTCTCGCCGAATTGCGGCGAGAACGGATCGAATTCCGAGGTGAAATCGTCCGTGATCACACCGCTGAAGTGCGCGGCGACATGCGCCGAGGTGAACACCCAGAACTTGGCCAGCGCGGCGGACTGATCCGTGAGCGTCACCAGTTTGCGGTCACACAGGTTGCGGGTCGCTCCCGCAAATGGCGCAACTTCCGCCGATTGCGGGAACAGGCTGATGGAGTCCGGAACGACGCGCGCCTGGCCGACGCAGGGCCAGAACGTCTCGACGCTTCCGGTGTCACCCTCGTGGCTGGGTAGAGTCGTTCTTCCAAAAGCCACCGTCGAGTTCTGGGCGTTGTTGGCGTTGTAGGCGGCGCCGACCTCCGCCTGGTCGGGCAGGATGTAGATGGCCGTTGCCAGGCCCGGGAATTCCTGCGTCACCGGCGCAATGTAGTTGTCGCCGATCAGAATGTTCTTGTCCTCTTCCTTTACCAACTCGTAGCCCGGCGGCACGATCATCTCGACCACGTACTGGCCGGCGGGCAGCATCGGAGTGCCGGCTCTATAGGTGTCGGTCGTATCCGGATTGGGCACGCAAGCGGTGCAGTTCGTGCCGGTGGGTTTTCCGGTCGTCGGATTGATGCCGGTCACGCTCGGGAACTGATACATGCCGTCGTAAGGCGCCGGCTGCAATTGGTTCCAATTGTGCATGCCGTCGTAGCACTTGAACTGGGAATTGTTCGGAATGGTATGCGCCGGGGTACCGCCGTTGTTGTACACGTCGAGGTACATCGGCTGGTTGAACAACGTGAAGTAGAACAGATCCGCGGTTGCCATCGGACCTAAAGCCTTGGGCCCAGTCGTCCCAGCTGGTGGTCCTGGTGGTGTCAACCAGCGTAAGAGTCTGGGTAATGCCATCCGCAGCCGTCCCGACCTTGTAGAGGTTGATGGTCACACCCGGTACGTCCGGGGTCCAGCTCGTATGAATGAGCAGTGCCGGGTCGTCAAACGGACGCGTCGAGGCGTAAATCACCTCGCCGTGGATGCCGCCGGTCTCGCCCGCCGCAAACGGCTTCTTGCCGAATTCGAGGAACGAGTTCTGCCCGGAGAATCCCTGCCAGCCCTCGCTCACGACCCAGGGCGGATCGATACGGCCCGTGGACAGCGTGGGCGCGCCGCAGGTCGTCACCCCGCCCGAGGTCGTGCAATTGCTGCTCGTGCTGCTGCCCGGTCCATTGGCAATCGAGAAGCCCGTGCAGTCCGCGTTACTACAATAGACCGCGCCCGGTACGCGCAGGTTGTTGGGCACTGAGATCTGTTCGGCCGTATTCGCCATCAGATTGGCAATGTTGGAACTTCCGCAGGGTGCCGTTCCGCCGCCCGTGCACGCCGGGCTGCCGTCGGCCGGTCCACCCGCGTCGTACACCACGTGTGTGCCGGTGTTTTTGAAGCGGGTCGAATCCGACTCGATCACGTACCAGCTGAACAGCGGGAACACCTCGTTGAAGCCGGCGTTGCCTGCCAGATCGGTGTTGTTGAAGTTGGAGTAGCTGCCGTCGCGGAACCGGATATTCGTCGGCACCAGGGTAAGCCCGGACGAGGTGTCATTGCCGAAGTTCGGGTTGCAACCAGTCGGCGTGTTGGGAGCCGTACAGGCCCTTCCAGTGAAATCTTTACTTGGAACGCCAGTGCCGTTCGGGTCAAAGAACGATCGCGTGTAGATATTCGCCTGCCACTGGTTCATGGCGATCTGGCCCATGTCGGTGGTCTTACCGCCGCCGAGCAACACGGGCGTCGACAACCCATCCACGAGCATGTCGTTCCACTGGTCGAACACGGTGATGCGCCAGGAACCATCGGGCAATCCCGACATGCTGAAGCTGCCGCTGGAGTCGCACTTGGTGAATGCAAAGTCCTCGCCGTCCGGATCGCCAAAACTCACATAACACTGAGTGAAGGCGAAGCTACTGTTGTCGCCGCTGCTGTAGAGCCGCTCATCCGGGCTGCGGCTCATGCGTTCGGCCGTGACCACGCCCTTGACGGTGTTGGTGCAGTTGGTCCCGGTGACGTTCGGGTTGGTGCCGGCACACACACCGGCCAAACGGCTGTTGATGATCTTCGGGTTAGCAAAGCCGATGGATACGTGATAACCCGCCGGCCCGAACTCTTGGAAGTAGCTGGGTTCGCCGACCCTCAGAAAGGAATCGTGCGCCTTCTGGCCATCTAGCGTATTGGTTTGTAACCACTCCTCGCCGCGTGCAATGCGATCGGCAGCCGGGGTCGCCACCACGCCGTATCGACCGGGCATCAGGTTGGCAACCAAGGCCTGACCCGCCAGCGGCGACAACGTCAGACCATCCGCTTCGAAAGTCGGACAGGTTACGATGGTGCCGGTGATGCCGAGCTGAGTTTGATCGTAGGTACCCGCTATGGGATTGCCGGATGCATCCAGTTGGTGGCCAATCCGCGAAATCGCCGAAATCGGACAGGCATCTTTTCCGGTCACCGGATCAATCGTTCCAGCCAGGCTGTTCACCAGCGGTTGATTGAACATGTCGTAGGTCATCTGACCCGTGGCGTCACCCGTCCCGCCAGCGTCATCGAACAACGTGATGTTGAACCCGCCAAGGCCCGGTTCGTTCGGCGCCACCACGTCGATGCCGCCACCGGCATCCTGCTCGCCGTTCAATGGGAAGTCGTCCTCAAATACGAACACCGAGAGTTTCGCCGGCGGGTACGGCGCGGGTTGCGTGTAGATCGTGACGGCCGGGGTGACGGTCGAAGCGCAGGTGGTCGCCGGGGGTAGAGGAATGCAAGCCGCCGCGATCGGAGCGCCACCCATGCCGTGGCCGCATTGGCTGGGGTCAAATCCCGCTGGTACATGCGCGACCCCATTCGAGCACTCAGGCCCCACGTTGCCCGCGGCAAAATCGTTGCCCGCGTCGCCCGGCAGGATCGAGATGTAGTAGCGCTTGGCCGGATTCAGGGCCACCTGGCTGGGATCCAAGGGCGTCAATTGCGCCCCAGGCCTGCAGGCGCCGTCGCCAACGTCACACACCACTGGGTGGGCGCTACCACCAATCGACTGCCCAGATTCGCAGGATTGGGCGCCGGTACAACCGGTCGCCACCACCGGCATGTAGCTGGTGTGGAAATTGGTGCCGAAAGTCGGGACGATCGTGCCCGCGGTCGGGCAGCCCGCCGGTGGTGGGTTGGTCGTGCAGTTCGGGTTCACATAGAACGTGCGGTCTTCTTCGATGACCCAGCGGTAATCGGTGATCGGGCTCACCTTGTCCTGGCCGTCCAGGACCGTCACTGCGAGACCGGTTCCGGTCGGGACGTTGATCGTCACCGTCGCACTGTTCGCACTCTGCACGCCTTGCGAATTCTTTGCTTTGTAGGTGAACGTGTAAGCCCCCGCCGCAGCCGCGGTCGCGGTAAACGAGCCGTCGGCACTCATCGACACGCAGTTAGTGGTAACCGTAGGAGGATTACACGCTGATAACGGCTTGCCGCCGGATCCCGTAACCGTCGCCAAGTCGACGCTGAGCGGATACCCAGCGGCATCCTTGGCGTGCACCAGCACACCCGGCGGACTGACCAGCAGGTAAGCCGGTGCGGTCGGTGCGGTAGTTTTCGGTCCGTTGCTGGCGTTGTACGTTTCGTTGCTAAGGGTTATTCCCGAGGCGGCCTCGAGCGTCGCAGCGCCGAGAGTCACCGTGGTGCAAATCGTGGTCGTCCCGTTGGCGCAATACCGGAAGGAATCGGAGGTGGCCGTGCCGCTGGGAACGTAAGTGAAAGTACCGTTTGCGTTGAGTGTCACGGTGCCGTTCGTCGGCAGCGTAGACAGGGCGACCCCAGAGACGTTCGAGTCGTTGGCGATCACGCCCTTCGCCAGATCCGACACGGCCAACGTCTGGCCCGCAATGAGAGAGTTGTAGGTATCCGGTCTGGCAACCGCAGTCGCAGAAGCGACCGGCAGTCCAGCACCATTGACGCCGATGTAAGCCAGCATGCCGGCGTCGCGCGCAACTGAATTGCCGGAGAGACTCAGTTGGCGGTCGAACACCGGAAGAGACGGCGGAGCCGCTGCGCCCGTCGGCGTGGCGGGAACGTTTATCATCACGTCGTGGGTCTTGCCGGCTGCCAAGAAGACTTCGCTCTGCACGCGCGGGATGCCCGGCAGCGGGTTGCCGTCCTCCGCGATCAGCGAAAAGCCGCCGACCGTCGGCGAGGTCGCCGTCGGCGTGGTCAGCGATCCGACGATCGAAGGCACGTGCATGCGCGCGCCGGCGTTCACCAATCGCACCAGCACCGTTCCGGTGATCCCGGTCGTGACTGGTACGGGCGGCGTGCCCGCCGCGCCCGCCGTTGCCGGGAATAGAGAGGCGGAGGCGTTCGTCTTGTCGAACGCCCGCCCATTAATCAGGTAGTACAGCGGCGTGTAATTGACCGCCGGCGGATAGCAATTGCCGGAGTTTGCCGTGGCGGGATTTCCGCAGCCGCCGGGCAGGCCGGACCAGACCGTAGTCTCGCTGAAGCCCGTCAGGGTGACGGCCTTGGCCACGGCCGCGTTCTGGACCGGGTCGATTTCGCTCAGCAGCAGCGGAACTTCGGCGTTGTAGGTCACGGCGGGGGTCGTGCCAACGGCCGGATACGCCGTTCCGACGGTGGTTCCGGTGGGCGCCGTGGTGACCACCAGGATTCCGTACAGGCCCATCGGGCCCTGGATGGACGGGTGCGTGCCCGACTCGATCAGGTAAGTGCCGGGCTTCAGGTTGTTGAACGTCAGCGCGGTGGTCGCCCCGTTCGCCACTTCGGTGGAGAACGACTGCACGCGCATGCCTTGCGAGGGAGGCGTGCCAACCCCCGTGAGCGCGGCGCCCGGCAGATTACCGGCAATGGGCCACGTAGCGGGCTGGGCGTTGCTGTGATCAGGGCTTGCGGTGGAAGTGGCGGTTGTGCCGAGACCGCCGCCCACCTGGCCCACGATCACCAGCGACGTAGGCACCGGCGCGGGCAAGTTGTTGGCGAGATTGATTGCAAAGGTCGCCGTTCCCGAGGGCACCGTGATCACCACTGGAGACCAGCCGGTGGCGCTGGGATTCAAGGCAGCGCACGTGGCGCCGACCGGAAGGGCAGTCGTGCTGCAGCTGAACCCCCACATCGGCACGGCCGATCCGTCGGGCAGCGTCGCGGTCGACGAACCCGCCGTCAAATTGACGCTGCTCTGGCCCAGGGACACACCACTAGCAAGCAGGAGAATGGAAGCTGCCAGCCCTGATTTGATCAGGACCGACTTGTAGTTGTTGGATCGCATTGCGATTGTCCTCGCTCTAATTCGATTCATCGATCACGAACTCACGCGAATCGACGAGCATCATCATCAGCATGCCGCCGGGGAATATGTTGTTGGTGGTGATCTCGCGTTCGTTATGCGAGTGCCACATAAAGGCGAAGCCGGCTTCAGAAGTCGGGGGGTTCGCGATGGTCCCGGATGGCGGCGTCGTTCCGGTCGGACCCGTCGCGCGCACCGTCGCATCCGGGCCCAGATACGGACTGCCGCCAAACCAGGCACCGTTCGTGAACAGATTCGGATCCGGCAGCGTTGCCGGTCCGCCGCCCGCCACATCGCCGAACGGAGCAGCTTGCAGCGGCTTGTCGTGATCCTGACACCACTCGTAGTAATTGATCGCGGCTTCGGCTGCTGTGGTACCGGTGTTGTAGCCGTTGGCGTCCGGCGCGCAAGTATCCTTGGCATGGGCCGCGGTATTGATCGAGGTCGTGTTATGGCCGTAGGCGTCCCAGTTCAGACCTTTGCCGGTCCAGTAGAAAATCCCGTCCATCGCCAGGCCAGGCGTCGTGGTCGTCGTGAACAGCAATGGGCCAGCGAGACTCGTCGCATCGCCCTGACTAAGAATCAAATTTCCGTCGCGCCCCAGGATGCGTACGTGGTTGCCATGTTCGTGGAAAGGGTGCTGCCAGCGTCCCTGGCCGATGACCCGCAGCAGCACCTGTTCGCCGGGGTGCATGTGCGGATTGCCGTTGTACGGCTGGTGCGGGTACTGGAAGGCATAGTTCGGATCCATGTCATCCGGCATCGAGCGCCCGTTGATCATGAAGTACGCGGGGTGGTATGGCTCGGTCGGCACGCTGAGACTGCATCCCGGAGACCCAGCCCCACCCGTGGTGCAGGCGGCGGTTGCCGCAGTGACCTGGGCCAGCGCCTGGGTGTGAATGTTGGGATCCATCTCGGAGAACTGAAAAAGATATTCGCGGTCGTAGCAGGTTTTCGCGTGGTCGTAGGCGGACTTGGACAGGCGAAAATCCTTCTCACCCCAGTTCGCCTGCACGCGCAGGTTGGCAGCCGCCAGACCGTTCGTGCAGTTCGCGGGAACATTTGCCGTGGCGGGCAACACGATGATCGCGCCGTACAGACCCATCTCGACCTGCAGATCCCCTTGCGTGCCGCTGTAGTAGGCGCGAGTTCCGGGCGTGCCGGCGGTGAAGGTGTATGTCACCGTGGTCCCGGGTGCCGCTTCTTGGGTCAGCAACCCCTGGACGACGCTCCCCGTTGCGCTCACCTGAAAGCCGGGAAACAGGATCGACGTGTTGCCGGCCGAGGCGGGCAAGTTGTTCGTCAGGTGCACCGTGACCAACGCACCTTCCGTGACGATCAGTGTCGGACCGGGAACCTGCATCGCGTTGCAGAATCCGCCCGCGATCGCGGCCGGGGCATAGTCACCCGCAGCAGGGGCCGTGGCACAGCCGTACCCCCACGAGTACACCGTTTGCCCATCGGGCTGGGTGAGGTAGGCCGGCTGCGCGGTCAGATTGAACGTGGCTGTCGTGCCGGTGCCCTTGATACCAGGAGCCGCGGCATGCGCGGTGGCGGTGAGCAACAGGGCTACCGCCAACACGGTCAGAGAGGTCAAAGAAAGCAGTCTATTCATCGCTGTCGCCTTTTTCATGATCTGTGCGCTCATTGCCGCTCCCCTAAAGAACGTGGACCTCGGTCATCAGGCCGCCGAAGTTCTCGGCGTCGTTTGACAGGTGATCCAGATTGGGCGTGTACAGGTAATAGGTCTCGCCCGCTCGGTACGCAGTGCCGTCAGACTTGGGGACGCTGGTATCCAGGATGACGTCCAGCGACTCGCCGCCGCCCAGCGTGATCGAGTTGGTCGTGTAATACATATTGTTGCCGGCCTGGTCGCGCAGCAGCTTGGCGTTATAGCCAATTACTTTCATCGGGATGCCGAGCGACGCCAGCGTCTGGTATTCGGACACGTCCAGATCGGAGATACGCAACAGCGCTCTTTGGCCGGCCTTAATGTTGATGATCGCAGGCAGGGGCTGCGAGAAGTGATTCACGCCGTCCGACGACTGTGTCTGCAGCGGACCGGGTGTCACCGTATCGGGATAGCTGCGTCCGTTCAGCAGGAAGTACTTGTCCTTCATGTCCGAAAAACCCTCCGGATTGAAAGTCATGCCGACGAAGTGAAAGTTCGGATCGAAGCCGTGGATCTGGAGGGGATACTCGACGTCGTAGGCGGTCGAACCGTCGCCGTCGTTGTAGGCATACTTGCCGCCGCCCGTGGCACCCGTGTTCACTTTGGGCAACGGATTGCTGCACAGGATATCGGTGGCGCTGTTGCAGGCCGTACGCAGATCCAACTGCTGGGTCTGAAGCGCGGCATACAGGTTGCCCGTGACTCGGTTCTGCCGCGGCCGTACATACAGCTGCCCGACCATGCCCATCTGCAGGTGCTCGGGCGGCGTGATGTGGCAGTGCCAGAAGTAGGTTCCCGCATCCGGCGCCAGGTAGTAGTAGGTGAAGCTCGCGCCGATGTTGATCGCGACCGACGCATCCGGCACCCCGTCGTAGAACGCCGAGGCGTTCGGATAGCCGTGAAAGTGCACTGTGTGCTGCTCGAATAGGTCGGGCCGCATGATCATCCCGACGTTGGTGAGCGTGAGGAAAAATTCGTCATCCTCGTCGATTGCCATCAGCGGCGCCGGGATGTTGCCGTTCATGACGCCCACATCCATGATCTGGCGCGGATCGACGTGGCCGTCGATCAGACCCGGGGTGGGCAACGATTCCGGATCGGGCACCTGGCCGATGGCGCCGTTGTAAAAGCCCCCGAGCTGCGTCAGTTGGGCCAGGGTAAGCGGGTGCATAAACCCGTTCGAATCCGGTTTCGCACCGATGGTGGTGGCCGGATCGCCGGGCGCCAGCGGCGGCTTCACCGTCGGGTCGTACACCGTATTGAATTCGAGTGGGGTATCCGTGCCGGGCTGACCGGTCGCGATCTTCGCTAGCCCCGACAGCGGACCGAACGAGAACAGGTAGGTCTGCGTGCCGTCGCCCATGGCGGCGTAGCCATCGCCGCCGGAGATCTGCTGGCACTTGATAGCGCCGTTCACATGAGCGGGAGCCGCTGGATATCCTGCGGTGCCCGTAAACGTAGGACCAATGTAAGTCGGCTCCGCATTATTGTTCGCTGCCGTCGGGTGCGTGATAGTGCTGGTGGGGCACTGCACGCGAAACGACTGCGCGGCGGCGGGCAGTGTCGCCAGAGTCAGAAGAATCGCGGGCAGTAATCGATGGAATGACTGCGAGTTCGACATAATGACCTCCGGCCGATGATTCTTGCCTGATGTAGCGCGGGGCCGCGATGCTCTGGAGATAGTTGATGAGCGGGCGGCGCCGTGAGCCCCATGACGCGATGGTCTTGTTTTGTCGCCGACTTGGTTGATCACTAGCAACATCCTGTTGTCTAAGAAAACCAATCCGTGGGGAATACGATTCGTTATTCTGTGAAGCGCACCCCTGATTCTGTGAAACAGTCTATTGCTGTTTACCCCATACAGGTGTTAGGGGACACACTGTAGGTGGAAGTAGTAGTTCGCTGTAGTGCACTGCTTGCCTGTTTACATATCCCACTCGCTGATTGACCCAGGTGTCGCCCCGAAGCGCGCGGCGCGAGAGCGGGTTCTTGAGTTTTTCCCATAAAAAATAAGGTCAACGACGGCAGCCGTCGGGATTCGCGCTTCCGTCACTCCGGCAACAGTGTCTCCAAGCATGGAGTTGCTCGGCCGTCGGGCCTCGCACGTCAACTCATATGCAATAAAAAATTGATGTGATAGGTCTCTCAAAACCGCAGCCGGCCGATTGACCATAGTCCGGTTTGTGGTCCACGGCTAATCGCAATCGATGCCGTAGTGGGCGACTCCGCGCATGTACCCGTCAGCGCCCCGTTGCCGCCTTGAGGTAGCGTTCGTCGATGTAGCACTCCGGGTCGGTGAGCATCTTCCAAGGGAGTCCGAACTCGGAGCGGATGCGCAGTACCGTCAGCATACCTTTCAGACTGAGAACACCGCCGCGTGTGAAGCCTTCACGCTCGCCGAGCAAAGTACTGACGTGCAGCTGCGCCGCGTCGTCGGTCACGTTTGGCAAATGATCCCGATAGATCTGCACCGCCTCGGCGCGGTTCTTCGGTTCGAACAACCAGTCGATGGCTTCGGTCGATGCACGGATGAAGCGCACGAGCGCGTCGCGGTTATCCCTTGCCCAACTTCGCCGCGCCACTCCAACAATCATCTGATAGGGTCCGAGGACATCGACAGCGTTTGCGAGACGCCGATATCCGCGCGACTCCGGCGCGATCTCCAGCGGCGTTGTCAGTATGGTTCCGACGAACCGGTTCTCCATCAGCGCCTGCGCGCGCGTTGCAGTTGCCCCGACCGATTCGAGGCGATAGTCGCCCTCTTTAAGCCCACCCAATTGCAACATCTTCCGTAGAGCGAATGAGTAGCCGGTGGCAACCGCGTCGACCGCAAGCGTCTTGCCGCGCAGATCGTCGTAACCTTTGATGTCGGGGCTCACCACTAATACCAACGCCGCAGCGATCATCGCAAAAACATCAAGACGATTCATCATTGGTAGCCCACGCTCGTCCGAGTTAGATAGAATCGTTCAGACAGGGCGTCCGTTGCCGACGACCTGCTCGAGAGTCTTGCCGTCATCCTGCAGGATGATGGCAGCGGCGTTGCGCCCGGGCTGGCCGGTGACCGAACCGCCTGCCTCGGTGCAGGCTCCCGTCTGGTACAGACCGGGAATCGGCATGCGGTACGGTGCGAAGTTGCCCCAGCGCTTGTCCCGGTGATGCACGCTGCCGCGCCACATCGCCGGATTCATGCGTTCGATGTCCAGCGGGCTCATGATGACCTTGGCGAGCACTTTGTCCTCGGTGAGGTTCGTGGTGTGGCGCATGTACCGTGTCAAGAATGTGTCCGCAACTCGCTCCTTGATCTCATCCCAATGCTGAGGTCCCTCCTTCAGCGAATACGGAATGCCGCCTTCAATCTTCAGCGCGCAGCAGCCCGGCGGTACCCGGCTCTGGTCGTATACCGAGGCATGCACGATCTGCAGGGGATAATCATCCAAGGTCAGCTCGCCGCGCGCCTGGTCGGAACCGAGCACGAAGATGCTCTCCGGCCGCTGCATGATGGACGCCTCGGCGCCGGATACGGTTCCTCCATCGGCAAGCGGATACTGCGGAGCTTCGCTGAACGCATAGTGAAATACGAACATCGCATGCTCGGCTTGCCACAGATCGACGGTTTCGGGTTGCGTTCGAACAGCGCCTGCGCGGCCATGATCATCCCGCTGCTGCAATAGCCGCACTGACAGGCCTGCTCGCGGATGAACGCACGCTGCAACACACTTGGCTGATGCGCAGTGCCCAGCCCCTCGATCGTCGTAATTCTGCCCTGGCTGGCGATGCTCACGGGATACACGCACGAGCGTCGTTCAATTCCGTCGACCAGCACACTGCACGCGCCGCACTGCGCCTGGCCGCAGCCGAACTTGGCGCCGTTCAGTCGAAGGTCGTTGCGCAGAACGTAGAGCAGCGGCGTATTGGGCGGAGTGCTGACGGAATGCGCCGTACCGTTAACCCTCAATGTGAATATCGTCGGCATGAAGATTCACCTTTGGAGGGGCAGCGACGCTGATGCCGCACGCAGGTGGCGCAATCGTTTGCACATTAGCCGCAATCGCCTCCATTCGCAATACATTCACACGCCGGAACCGACACGTGCCCGCTGCCGACAGATGCCGCTGCCGTCCCGCGGATCAGGATATTTTCAGATCCGGATACTTCTCCGTCAGCAGGGACCCAAAGTAGTAGGGTCGAAGCTGATCCCCGGAAAACAGGTCGAGCTTGATTTCGGAGAACGAAAGGCCCTTCTCGTGCAGGGTAAAGCGAACGCGTTGGCTGCACGTGGACTGCGGCGCGTTGTATAAGACAAGACTAAGCATGGGGCTCTCATTCCTGTATTGCCTTTTGACGAAACCAGCGTATTGTGCCATTACGTGCAAACGTTTGCCTGGCTTGAAATGAGCAAATCATGAGCGATCAGCAGCAAAAGAACCGCAAGGCCCCGCGCGCCGCACCGGCCAAGGCAGCCGTCTCCGACCGCCTCGAGATCAAGCCCGAGGATATCGATCCGCATCACGATTGGTCGCGCCTCAACGCTCACGGAGTCATGAATGTAGATTTCGAGGAGCGGGCCGATTTTCGGCGTCTCCATCGCTATCGTCTGGGCCGCGCCCGGCAGGCCGTCCGCAATTCCTCGCTCGGCGCATTGTTGTGCTTCGACAACAACAATATCCGCTACATCACCTCGACTGCCATCGGCGAGTGGTCGCGCGATAAATTCTGCCGCTTCGCGGTATTGACCGGAAATGGCGAGCCCCATTTGTGGGATTTCGGCTCCGCCGCCGCCCATCACCGCATTTACGCACCCTGGTTGCAGCCGATTTGCTGTCACGCCGGCAATGTCGGTTTGCGCGGCACCATTCCGCCCGATCAGGGTCTGGTCAAACGTGCGGCACAGGAGATCTACGACGTACTGCAGCAGCAAGGCGTCGCCGGCATGCCGTTGGGCATCGATGTGATCGAGCCTCCAATGCTGTTCGCGTTGCAGAAGCTCGGCCTGACGATCGTCGACGGCCAGCAGGTCATGCTCGATGCGCGTGAGATCAAGAGCCGCGACGAAATCATGCTGTTGAATACTGCCGCCGCCATGGTCGACGGCGTCTATCAGAACATTTATGAAGCCCTCAAGCCGGGGGTTCGCGAGTCGGATATCGTCGCCATGGCGACCAAGCGGCTGTTCGAAATGGGCTCCGACGACGTCGAGGCAATCAATGCGGTGGCCGGCGAGCGCTGCAGCCCGCACCCTCACAATTTTACCGACCGCATCATCCGTCCCGGCGATCAGGCCTTCTTCGACATCATCCAGGCCTACATGGGCTATCGCACCTGCTACTACCGGACCTTTGCCGTGGGAAAGGCAAGCGATGCACAAAAGGATGCCTACACCAAGGCACGCGAATGGATGGATGCCGGGATTTCCAAGGTCCGCCCCGGCGTCGGCACCGACGAAATCGCGGCCGTGTTTCCGGCCGCCGAGGAGTTCGGTTTTCCCAACGAAATGGAAGCCTTCGCGCTGCAGTTCGGCCACGGCCTCGGCGTCGCACTCCACGAGCGGCCGATCATTTCGCGCCTGGTCTCGCTCGATCACCCGCTCGAGATCAAGGAGGGCATGGTATTCGCACTCGAGACTTACTGCCCCGCCTCGGATGGCCGCTCCGCCGCGCGCATCGAGGAAGAGTTGGTCGTCACCGACAAGGGTTGCGAGGTCATCACTTTGTTCCCTGCCCGGGAACTGCCGATCGCCAATAGGTATTGAAGCCCGGTGCAAGGGACTTGCGAATTTCGTGAATCGTGCCTATATTGCAAACGTTTGCACCTAAAGATGCAGCAGTCGGTAACCATGGCCAACCGACACCCGCGGCTGCGCCAGCCGATAGAGGTAGTAAAAACAACGACTAGAGGGAGCTACTATGAGCGAACAGATACGTCTACCCGCCCGATCCCGGGCTGGTCGCAGGGTTGGGCTACGGGCAGGTCTGGCCACCCTGGCACTGGGATTGACTGGCGCTTTCGATGCTTCCATGTCCTCGGCTGCCGACGAGAAGGCCGCCGCGTCCGGCGCCGCGCCAGACGACAGCCTCGTTGAAATTGTCGTCACGGCACGAAAACGCTCCGAAAATCTCCGGGACATCCCGGCGTCGATCACCGCCATTTCGGCCGCGACTATCGAAGATGCGCACGTCACTCAGCTCGATGACCTCAGCGCGCTGGTGGCGAATCTAAACATCGACGAGGCCCACGACAACACGCCGGATGTGGTGCTGCGGGGCGTCGGCAGCTTTGGCCTCGTCGCGGGTGTTGGCTTTTATGTCAACGACGTGCAGGTTTTTGAAGGCCAGATCGCAAGGCCGATTGACATCGAACGCATCGAAGTACTGAAGGGCCCGGTGGGCACGCTGTTTGGCGGCGCCAATGTCGGCGGGGCCATCAAGTACGTGACCAAGGACCCCACCAGCACGTGGGAGAACGAGGCGACTGTCGAATTCGGCTCATATTCCACGCGCAATTATCAGGCCGTATTCTCCGGTCCGCTCGACGACAAGATAGGCGTACGAGCCAGCGTGTACTACGACCATCACGACGGCAATATCTACGACACCGTCAACAAATTCGACTATGGCGCAGCCACCGACCGCGGCGCCCGCGTCACCGTGGTGGTTGCGCCGAACGAATCCAACAAGATCCACGTATGGCTCTCCGCGGACGACTTCAATACGAGTTCGCCGAACCTCATGTACGAGCCGCGCCCGACGCGCACACCTATTCACGCACGGTGGAGGATTTCTTCGTCCCGTCCTTTGACCGGCACATCGGCTCCGTCGCGCTCCAATTGGACCATCAGATGGAGGCGAACATGGCGCTGACTTCGTTGACTTCCTACTTCACGTCCTACAATCGCGGAGTGACGGACTTCTTCAAGCAGCCCGTTCCAATCGACCTGTTGGACCAGAATGTCGACAACCGGGTCTATAGCGAGGAGCTTCGGCTCGCATCGACCGGTGGTTCGGACGTGGACTGGCTCGTCGGTGCGTTCTTCCAGGGGCACAAGATCGAGACGTTGGCCGTCGACAACAACTACAACAGCGATCCCAATAACCCGATGCTCATCCAGCCCGGCCCCGGTGGACTCCCCCTGGACTATGATCGCAACGAAAAGATGCAGCGCGAATACGCACTGTTCGGCGACGTCACGCTCCAGGCGGCGCCCATGGCGATCGGGAGATGGGCGCCGATTATCGCGTAGGATCCCATCACGCCCCTATCAATGTCGGTCAGGTGCATGGAGCCGCCCTTGCCGCCCATCAGGCCGCACTCGTGGCCCATGAGTTCGCCCAAGACGCCCGTCATCGAGGCGCCCCTCGCCAACGTATGTGCATGACCCCGATAGGTGCAGAAATCATCGACACGGGCGACTTAGGCAGAGCCGCGGCTCCCAAGGCCGCCGGCGTACCGGCCCCGACGACCCCACCCGCGACGCCGGCTGCTCCGGTAGTGCAGAGGGGCGCGACGCCCGCCAATCGCGATGGCCACGGCGCGCCGCTGTCCCCCGCGGTGCGCAAACTCCTCGCCGAGCATGGCGTCGATATTGCCCGGATCCGGGGCACCGGCCGCGATGGACGCGTCAAACGGGACGACGTACTGTCTCATTTGGAAAGGCGCCAAACCGCGCCTGCGACGAGTCGCCGTGATGCCGAGACCGTGCGATTCAGCCCGCTGCGCAAACGGATCGCCGAACACATGGTGCGTTCCAAAGCGACCAGCGCTCATGTGCTGCAGGCAATCGAGGTCGATTTTTCGGGCGTCGAGGTGGCGCGCAGCGCGCTCAAGAAGGCGTGGCAGGAGCGCGAGGGAACGTCGCTCACTTATCTTCCTTTCGTCGCCCGCGCGGTCGCGCTGGCCCTGCCTGAATTTCCGCATTTGAATGCGCATATGGAGGGAGACTCCCTCGCCGTTTACAAGGCGATCAATCTTTCCCTGGCGGTCGATCTCGATCGCGGCGGGTTGGTTGCGCCGGTGATTAAGAATGTCGCCGCGCTGCGCGTGCCCGACATGGCGCGGGCGATCGCCAGGATCGCCGCGCGGGCGCGCTCCAATGCGCTCAAGCCCGACGATATGACCGAGGGCACCTACTCGCTCACCAATAATGGCAGCTTCGGCACCTTCATCACGGCGCCGATCATCAACCAGCCCCAGATCGCGATTCTGTCGATCGACGGCGTGCAAAGACGGCCCTGGGTGGTCGCCGACAACGACGGCGAGCGGATCGATATTCGGCCGGTCGGCATGCTGGCGCATAGTTTCGATCACCGCGCGGTGGACGGCGCCTACTCCGGCGCCTATCTGCGGCTGGTGAAACAGCTCCTGGAATCGCACGAGTGGATGGGCGAGTTCTTGAGTTAGCGACGCGGAAACTCAAAATGCGCCTCTACGATTGGTATCCCTGAATGCCCGCAGTCGAGCCTCGCACCACGAGGACCGGCTCCAGGTGCATGGAGGGTACGATGACCGTAGGGTCGCGCATCATTCGCAGCAACAGCAGGCTGCTCTGGACTCCGATTTGATCGTGTGGAATTCGCAGGGTCGTCAGCGGCGGGTTGAAGCGATCGGCAAACGGCATGTCGTTGTAGCCCGTAATCGAAATATCCTTCGGGCATGCGAGTCCTGCCTCGGTGAGAGCGTCGTAGCATCCAAGCGCCAACATATCGTTGGCGGCAACGATCGCCGTGAATGAGCGATTCGCACCCGCCAGAAGTTCACGGGCTGCCGCTGCGCCGGCCTGAACCGTGAACGACGGGCAGTCGGCCATGAGCTTTTCCCGCACGCTCAGTCGGTAGGCCTTGAGCGCGGCGATGAAGCCCTCGCGCCGTCCGGTCGCTGTCGACGTATTGAGCGGGCCGCCGACGAAGGCTAATTTTCGGTGTCCAAGGTGCACAAGGTGATCGACGGCGAGACGGATACCGTAGCCGTCATTGGTGACGACGCTGGTCACGCTTTCGTCGAGTACCGTGCGGTTCACGAGTACAAAGGGAGTGTTCTGCTCCCGGCATCGCGCGACGATGTCATCTTGGAGCCATGCGGTGGCGAGGATGAGTCCGTCAACCTGCCGCGCCCGCAACGAGTCGAGAATGGCGCTTTCCGTCTCCCTGCTATTATCCGAGTCCGCCAGCATCGTCACGTAGCCTTCTTTCCCGAGAGTGCGTTCGACTGCCCGCACGATCGGAGGGAATAGGGGATTCGTAAGATCGGGAACGATGACGCCGACGGTGAATGAGCGCCGCGTTTTCAGTCCGAAGGCGAGCGGGTTGCGCGTGTAGCTGAGATTGCTGGCTATTCGGAGGATGCGCGTCGCCACTTCCTGCGACACCATGGTGCGCGTTTGTGGATTGAGTGCCCGTGATACCGTCGAGACGTGCACTCCTGCCTTTTGCGCAATCTGCTTGATTCCTGAGGGCGGCTTGCTCATACCGGCGAAGAGTAGGTGATGCCGTGCGGCACCGCAAGCAATATGGACTACGCCCCGGCCTCCGCGTCGTCTACGGCCGAAGCCTGTTGAGGATGAGGCATGGGCGCGCTCGGGGCGAAGGAGGCATCAGCATCCGGGCCCAGGTCGAGGCGTCGATTGAGTTCCGCAACGTCCAAGTCCTTTGCCCAGGCGGCTATGGCAATGGCTGCAATACCGTTGCCGATGTAGTTGACGAGGCCCCGGCCGCGCTGCATGAACGGATCGATACCGAGCAAAAGGGCAAGGCCGGGCATGGGGATGTCCGGAATGGCCGACAGGGTGCCGGCGAGCACGACGAAGCCTGCGCCGGTAAAGCCGGTTGCTCCTTTGGACATCAGCATCGCGATCAGGAGAATCACGATCTGCCGATCGAGCGGCAGCGCCGTGTTGGTGGCCTGAGCGATGAAGATCACGCACAAGGTGAAATAGATGCTGCTGCCGGCGAGATTGAAGGAATAGCCCGTGGGCACAACCAGGCCGACCACCGACTTGGGGACCCCCATGCGCTCGAGCTTTTCCATCAAGCGCGGCAGCAGGGCTTCAGAGTTGGCGATGCTGAGGAAAATCAGGATCTCATCGAGGATGTAGCGGCAGAATTTGACGAGGCTGAAACCGACGCGCCGGGCGATGGGCACCAAGACGATGAGCACGAATGCCAGGCAGGCGCCGTAGAACACGAGAATGAGTTTTAGCAGGGGCAACAGTGAGTGAAGACCGAATCGCCCCACGGTGAATGCCATGGCGCCGAAGGCACCGACGGGCGACAGCGCGATGATCATTTCGACGATCGCAAATACCACCCTGGTGAGCTGATCCACCAGATCTTTTACGAAGGATGCACGTTCGCCCAGGTGAATGAGCGCCAAACCGAACAGCGCGGCGACCAGAACCACCTGCAGGATGGCGCCCTTTGCGAAGGCGTCGATCATGGTGACCGGGATGATGCTCAGCAGGAACGCCACGACGCCCTGGTCTTTGGCGGCAGTGACGTAGCCGGCGATGCTGGAAGTGTCGATGGAGCGCGGATCGATGTTGAGCCCGGCGCCGGTCGGTATGAGGTTGGCCGCGATCAGACCGAGCAGCAGCGCCAGCGCCGAGACCACGTAGAAGTACACCATGGTTTTGACGCCGAGGCGGGCAACCCGGCCGGCGCTTCCCATGCCTGAGATTCCCGACACGATGATACAAAACACGATCGGGGCGATCATCATGCCGATCAACTTGATGAAACCATCGCCCAGCGGCTTCACCTTCACCGCGATATCCGGCCACACGCCGCCCACGATGATCGCGGCGACGATGGCCATGATCACTTGATTGTGCAGCTTCGCGTAAAATGGCTTGGGCTTGGGTCTCAGTGCCTGCATTCAACCTCCCGCGGATAATGAGCTTCTCACTCGAGCCCAGGCCGGTTATAGACTATAGTGCAATCGTTTGCAATCAAGACGGCTGCTCCATTTCCCCGCGCCCCCAAACCTGCCCGATCCGGGGTGCTTCGGCGGGTCGGAAATCTCGAATCCATGGCCGCGCATCGGGGTCGTATACGGAGACCTTGTCCGCGCCGTAGAGGATTGTGCCGGCTAGGTGAAAAAGGCCGGTGCCTCTACTATTGTATTTCGACCGGCGAGACGGTATAAACGTGCAAACGTTTGCAGTTAGGTGGCAAGGAAACTAGCATGACGAAGGCGGGGCTCAAGGATTATCGCCTGGGCTGGGTTGGGACCGGTCGGATGGGTTACGCCATGGCCTCGAGGCTGCTGAAGAGCGGTTGCGACGTTACCGTTTGCAATCGCACCAGGGCCAAGGCGGAACCCTTGGCAAAAGCTGGCGCCACGATTGCCGATTCGCCGGCTGACCTGGCCGATCGCGATATCGTTTTCACCATGGTTTCGGGTCCCGATGATCTGATCGAGGTGGTGACCGGCAGCAAAGGCGTCCTGTCTCGTTCGACGGCGCCCAAGCTTCTGGTCGATTGCTCGAGCGTATCGACCGAGGCTTCAGCCGCGGTCCGCGAACAGGCTGCGGCTCGTGGCGTCGCGATGCTGGCGGCACCGGTATCCGGCAACGCCAAGGTGGTCAAGGCCGGTCTGCTGTCGGTGGTAGCCTCGGGCCCCGAAGCGCAGTTCAAGATGGCTGAACCCTACCTCGCCCTGCTCGGCCGCGGCGTTTCCTATGTCGGTGAGGGCGAGTTGGCGCGCATGGTGAAAATCTGCCACAACATCCTGTTGGGTGTGGTGACGCAATCGCTGGCGGAGATCACGGTCTTGGCCGAAAAGGGCGGCGTGCCGCGCCATGCATTTCTCGACTTCATCAACAAGAGTGTAATGGGCTCGCTGTTCACAAAATACAAGTCGCCGGCCTTTGTCAATCTCGATTGGACCCCGACCTTCACGCCGTATTTGCTGCGTAAGGATCTCGATCTCGGATTGGAGGCCGGCCGCAATCTGGGCGTGCCCCAACCCCTGACCGCGCTCACCCGCGAGATTGTGCAAAGCATGATCGGCAACGGCTACCAGGACAGCGATTTCGGCGCGCTTCTTGAGCTCGAGGCCAAGGCCGCGGGGCTCGAGCTCAAATCCGAAAACAAAATGATCGATGACGGCCTGAGCGGCAAGAGCTAAAGCGCGCTTTACCTCTGCAGCACTTTTCTCAGGGCCGAGAGACCTTGCTTCATTTCCGAAAGGTCTGCCGCCCCATACCCAAAGATCAGGCCGGCTTTTGTTTGGGGCCCGAAGAAATATCTGCTGAATGTGTGCATTTTCACGTTGTGCCGCAGTAGAGCCTCCGTCATATGTTCGAGGTCCAGGGAAGTGCGCGCCACGGCCGCAACGTGCATGCCGTAGCACGACGGAATGGGGTCCAACCATTCTCCAAGCTCCGCATCGAGAAAATCGAGTAGAAGCTGGCGGCGCTGCTGGTAGATCTGGCGCATCCTCCGAACATGACGCGCTAAATGGCCGCCCGCGATGAATCCAGCCACCCCACCTTGGACCGGCGTTGAGCAATGCCAGTCGAGGCAGTTCTTCGCCGCCACCAGAGTTTGCATTGCCCACTCGGGAACCACGATGAACCCCATTCGCAATGCCGACAGCATGCACTTCGAAAAAGTGCCTACATAAAATACGATATCCGCGTCGGTAGCCGTCCGGAGCGCCTCCAAGGGGCTGGCGTCATAACGAAATTCCCCGTCGTAGTCGTCTTCGATGATGACAGCACCGCGGTGTCGCGCGAATTCGACCAGTTCCTTACGGCGGCACGCCGACATGGTCATGCCCAGGGGGAAACTGATGGGATGGACAGACGCAGATCACGCCGACGTCGTGTGGGAGTTGTTCGACCATCAGTCCTTCCTGGTCGACCTCGAATCGAGGGGTCGAAGACCCCGACCGTATGCGGATCCGCCGGATTGGCAAGCAGGCTGCTCTCGCCGTCGAACAGGAAGCCCGCGGCTTCGACTTCGCGACGAACCGTGGGCGCACGGACCAGTTCATTTTACGGTTCAGGCGACCCCGGTCGCCGGATTGACCGCCTAGTATGACAGGCCGCAGCGAACTTCTGTACTCAGGAGATGTGGCTGCGGGACGGCTGCGTGCGGCGCCAAGTTGCGGGCGGAGCGCCGAACTCGCGCCGAAATGCGCGGCTGAATGCAGAATCGGTCTGATATCCGACCGCCTCTGCGATTCGCGCCATCGGCGTGTTGCCGCCGCGCAGAAGATTCGACGCCAACAGCATGCGCCATTGTGTCAAGTACTGCATCGGTGAACTGCCAACCAGACGTTGAAAGCGCTCGGCGAGCACCGACCTTGAGGTGCCGGCAGCGTGTGCCAGTTCCTCGAGCGTCCATGCGTGGGCAGGGCTCTTATGCAACAATCTCAACGCGGATCCGACGATTCGATCGTTCACACCGGCCAGCCAGCCGGCGCAGCCGTCGCCGTAGTGCATCCGCCTCGCATCCGCGTGCACTCTGCAGAACGACTCGCCAGTCTTCCGTGCGGAAGAGCCGCGGCGCCTCAGCGCAGTTTGATGGACTTGGCCTACGAATTGAGCCGGGTGCGCTGATATGGATCCGAAATTGCAGCGCCGCGTCCAGCGCTACGGCTGGGATCTGGCAGCGTCCAGGTATGAACCGCTTTGGAGAGAACAATTGGCGCCGGCCCAGGCAGAGTTGCTTGCCGCGGCAGCCCTGGCACCGGGCGCACGGGTACTCGACGTGGCCTGTGGCACGGGCTTGGTCACGTTCCAGGCGGCCGGCGCGGTGGGTCCAACCGGCCGGGTGTGCGGCACAGACCTTTCGGCTCAGATGATCGAAGCTGCCCGGCGCAACGCGCAAGTCCGCGGCTTGCCGAACGTAGAATTTTTGCGAATGGACGCCGAGAGCCTTGCCTTGCCGGATGCAAGTGTCGATGTCGCTCTTTGCGCGCTGGGGCTGATGTACCTGCCGAACCCCGAACTGGCGCTTCGTGAGATGCGCCGCGTCCTTTGCCGCGACGGTCGTGCGGTCATTGCCGTGTGGGGAGAACGCTCTCGTTGCGCCTGGTCGGCGCTGTTTCCGATCGTCGACTCGGAAGTCTCGAGCGAAGTCTGCCCATTGTTCTTCCGTCTTGGACAGAGCGACGCATTGGCCCGTTTGATTTCCGCCGCGAACCTCGACATCGTCGAACAGCGGCGCATCGAATCGACGTTGAACTACGTCGATGCCGAGGAGGCCTGTGACGCCGTTTTTGTCGGTGGCCCTGTCGCTCTTGCATGGTCGCGCTTCGATGACGCAGCGCGCGAACGAGTTTGCGCGCGTTATCTGGAGGCCATTGAGCCGTGGCGTGACGGCCGGGGTTACCGACTGCCGGGAGAGTTCGTCATTGTTTCGGCTGCTGCCGCTCGCGGCCATCTCCGCTAACAGGGATCCAACCATGACACTGTCGTATCCCGTCAGGGACCGGAGTACCCGTACGGTCGCGTGATCACCTCTAACAGGTGCCCGTTCGGATCCTCGAAGTAGAACCCACGCCCATTGAAGTGCGTGTTGATTTGATCTGGCAGCGTACGGGCGGGGTCCGCCCAGATTTGAGGCACCAATGCCCGGACTTTGGCCAAAATGGGCTCGAATTCGTCGTCACCGACCAGGAATGCGAAGTGCTGCAGAGCTATGTGCTCCTTGGACTCCATGTAGTCCAAGGAGACAGAATTTGACAGGTCCACGATCAAGAAATGCATGAACGGGCGAGGATCGGGTAGGCCAAGCACATGGGTCAAAAACCCCGCCGATTTGATCTTGTCGCGACACCAAACAATCGAATGATTCAGCTGCGGTCGCATCGGTCGCCTCCGGGGCAATTTTAGTCGTGGGCTTGTCGGTTCGCCAGCCTTTGCGTCAAAACGTATGCGATGCAAATAGGCAGAAAGTTCCAAGGAATACCTCGCCGTTGTTTCCAGCACTACGTTCATGCCGCTGAGCGCAGGGACTCTCGCCCAAGACGCTCCTTCAAATGCGAATTGATCGGGTTCATGAGGCAATCCCATTCAACTGGTCCAGGGTTTGCCGCGCAAGAGCGAGCTGCGAAGCGGCCAGATTTTCGCGCAGGTGCGCAACGCTCGAGGTTCCGGGGATGAGCAGAATGTTCGGCGAGCGCTGCAGCAGCCAGGCGAGCGCGACTTGCATCGGTGTGGCATCGAGCCGTCCCGCGACGTCCGACAGCGTGGACGACTGCAGCGGCGTGAATCCCCCAAGCGGGAAGAACGGGACGTAGGCGATCCCCTGCCCCGCGAGGGTCTCGATCAGGGCATCATCGGACCGGTGCGCCAGATTGTAGTAGTTCTGCACGCAGACGATCTCGCAGATGCGTCGCCCGTCCGCGATTTGCTTAGGCGTGACGTTGCTCAGCCCGATGTGACGCACCAATCCCTTTCGCTGACTGTCCGCGAGCACGGTGAGCGGCGCCTCCAGCGATCCCTCGGCGGGGTGATGTACGTCGAACATGGCGCGAAGATTGACGACGTCGAGCACATCCACGCCGAGATTGCGGAGATTGTCGTGGACCGCCTGAGTCAGTTCTTCACGCGAGAAGGCCGGAATCCATGAGGCGTCCGCGCCGCGGCGGGTGCCGACCTTGGTGACGATGACCAAGTCCTTGCGGTAAGGATGAAGGGCTTCACGGATGATGTGGTTGGTGACGTGAGGACCATAGAAGTCGGCGGTGTCAATGTGATTCACACCACTGGCAACGGCCTCGCGCAATACCGCAAGTGCCGCCGCGTGATCTTTGGGTGGACCGAAGACACCGGGGCCCGCAAGCTGCATCGCGCCATAGCCGAGGCGACTCACGGAGCGGTTGCCGAGTTGGAAGGTGCCGAATTTGTCGTTGCTGGGCATGACTGAAACTCCTGTGGGTTCGCGTGATGCCATACTAAGGGTCATTTTCTTGTTCGACAATCCGATATAATCTGTACAGGCTGTGCGGAAATGCGAACAATGGACATGGACCTAGGTGACTTGAATGCCTTCCTCGCGGTGGCGCGGGCGCAGGGCTTTCGGGATGGGGCGCGGGCGAGTGGCAGTAGTGCCTCCGGGCTCAGCGAGGCCGTTCGTCGACTCGAAGCGCAGCTCGGCGTGAGACTGCTCCATCGCACGACGCGCAGTGTCGTGCCCACCGAGGCCGGGCAGCGTCTGCTGGAGCGCCTTGGGCCCGCATTGAACGAGGTGCAGGCAGCCCTCGATGTGGTGAATAGCTTTCGTACCCGCCCGGCGGGCACGCTGCGCCTCAATGTGCCCGTGAGCGCCGCACGCTTGGTGTTGCCCGTCATCGTTCCACGCTTCCTCCGCGTATCCCGAGATCCGACTGGAGGTAGTCGCCGAGGATAACTTCGTCGATGTACTGGCATCTGGGTGTGATGCGGGAATCCGCTACGATGAACGAC
>WNFR01002343.1_pt1 | contig 28820 bp, 25 predicted proteins | sample 5400221 | NCBI WGS metagenome assembly WNFR01 (sample SAMN13153357, study PRJNA577476) | soil metagenome | isolation source: 40 cm soil under Madrone tree | place: USA:California | collected 2016-06-14
GAGGCGGCAGGCGCAGCTTACGTTCGCAATGGCCCGCCACGCCGTAGTGGATCTGGCGCAAATCTTCAACACGCCCCCACGCGAGCCGATTCCAGACCGATTGCCGTCTGCTGAGCTGAAACGGCTGCGCGCGGTCCTCGCAGCGGCCGGTGTCAGGCTTGCTGACGGCGCGGCTGCCGATCAGCGGTTGTCCGAACTGCGCCGAATGTATGAGCCGTTCGTGAGTCCGCTGGCTGATTTCTTGTTCATACCGCTTCCATCCTGGGTTCCGGCCGATGAGTTCTTCGACAACTGGCAGACCAGCCGGTGGGGCCGGATTTCAGGACTCGCCCAGGCCGCCTGCGCTCTATCAAAGGAAGAGGAAGAACACTTCTAGTCGCGCGGCGCTTTATCTATCGGCCCTGACAGGCTCCTGAAAGAGTCGACCACAAATACCTATTCAGGTGAAATCACACCAACGCAGTTGGTGGATCGTTCAAACTCAGCCTACGCGGACAGGAACGCGCGCTTCCCGAAATCCCACCAACTGCGCTGGGGGTATTCCGAGAGAGGCCCTGCCAGGGCCTTTACCCAGTTCGGGAATGCCTGACCAATCTTGAACGCGTTCAAAATAATCTCTTGACTTCCCGTCCGAGCCTGACTACCCTCCGAATCGAACAAGTTCAAAAAGGATAAAAGGAGGTCGCTCATGAACGTTGTTGTTGCCTCTTACATTTTCTACGTGTCGATAAGCGTCGGTCTGACCGTATGGGTCGCCCGCACGCTGCACAAGAATGGCAGAGTCTTCCTGGTCGACGTCTTTCACGGCAACGAGCCTCTCGCCGATTCGGTCAATCACCTGCTTGTTGTTGGCTTCTATCTGATCAACTTCGGGTACGTGAGCCTGGCGCTCAAGCTCGGCTACGACGTCCGGAATGCCCAAGAGGGAATTGAAGCGCTGTCGTGGAAGATCGGCATGGTGCTTGTTGTTCTCGGCGGCATGCACTTCTTCAACCTGTTCATCTTTAGCCGGATGCGCCGAAGGGCTTCGCTGGCGGATGCTCCTCCACCGGTAGCCCGGATGCCTACACCTCGGTAAGGGGACACAGCCATGCGTGAGCTAACAGTCTTGTACGACCCTCAGTGTGGGCTGTGCAGCCGAGCCCAGGCCTGGCTGATAAGCAAGCCAAAGTATGTGGAACTCGTCTTTGTGCCGGCGAGTTCCGATGAGGCCAGGAGTCGTTATCCACAGCTCAATCATTCTCTGACGCTTGCTGATCTAACCGTAATCAGCGACCAGGGTGCGGTCTACAACGGTCCTAAGGCCTGGCTCATGTGTCTTTGGGCGCTGCGCGAGTACCGCGAGTGGGCACTGCGCTTGAGCTCACCCGAGCTACTACCCACTGCGAAGCGGGTCATTTCGATGATCTCGCAGAACCGGTATCAGCTCGAAGGCCTGGGCGCCGTAGTGTTCAAGGGGGCGAAATGACGAAGGCTCGGACCGGGCTGGTGAAGACCGATAAGGGTCAGCAGACGAGGGCCACGATATTGGAGGCGGCCCTGGAAATGTTTCGCGAGCGCGGGTACGAGCAGACGACAATGCGCGCTATTGCCGACAGCGCGGGAGTGGCACTGGGAAACGCGTACTACTATTTCCACTCCAAGGAGCATCTGATCCAGGCTTTTTACGGCCGGACTCACGAAGAGCACCTCAGCGCTGCCGATTCAGTGCTCACGAAGGAACGTGAGCTGAAGGCTCGCCTGCTCGGAGTGATGCGCGCCAAGATAGAAACTGTCGAACCGTATCATCAGTTCGCCGGAAAGCTTTTCAAGACCGCCGCCGATCCTCACGGCCCCCTCAACCCATTCAGCGATGAGTCCGACCCCGTTCGCCAGGAGAGCATTGCCGTGTTCGCCGACGTTGTGACGGGGTCGACGACGCGAGTGCCGAAGGACCTGATGACGGAGCTGCCGTACATGCTCTGGCTTTACCATATGGGGATCATTCTGTTTTGGATTCACGATTCGTCGCCCCATCGCGCTCGCACGCATCGGCTCATCGACCGGAGTGTCGAGATACTCGTCAAGTTGATCGGGCTCGCGAGCAATCCCTTGATGAGACCCCTGCGGAGGAGCGCAGTTCGACTGATGGCAGAACTGAGGAAAGACTTTTCGAGCTAGGCACGATTCGTGCTGTGCAGAAACGATTCGGCTTGCGGAAGGGCGTCGAATCACCGCAACGATCGCGGCTTATGCTTGTCAAAGGAAGGTTTAGGAGGTCGGACTACAGAAGCGCTTACAATCCAGCCGGGTGTCCGCTTCTAATTCATTCGTTTGGTATCTCAGAGTTTTGAAACCGCTTAAACGCGGCGGGGGTATAGAACAATAGTGCGACGCTGAGTAACCTGACCGCCCCATCCAAATGGGGCCCAAACCTCTCCCGGATCTTTAGCCAATGGTGCGTGATGAGTGTCAATACACCGACCGGCGCGACGGCAAATGAACAAGTAGAACTAGCTCAGCCCTCCCGAACCAGATTAGTTAAACCAACGACTCGCAGGCGGTGGTGGCTCTGGCTGCTCGTGCTCGGAGCAGCGCTGATAGCCGTTTTGCTGATCGTAAGATGGCAAACCCAGCGCTCGGCTGCCGCCAAATCGCGCGAGACCGGTCCGCCGACTGTTCCCGTAGTCGTGGCCTCCGCGCGGAAGGGCGAGATACCGGTTTACCTGAACGCGCTCGGCTCGGCGACTCCGTTCAACACAGTCACCGTGCGAAGTCGTATTGACGGTCAACTGCTCAGGGTCAACTTTCAGGAAGGTCAGTTCGTTCGTCAGGGCGACGCGCTCGCGGAGATCGATCCCAAACCGTTTGAAGTTCAACTCGACCAGGCTCGAGGACAACTGGCGCGCGACGAGGCACAGCTAGCTAATGCGAAGCTCGACCTTACTCGATATCAAACCCTCGCCGCCCAGGGTGTGATTCCCAGACAGCAACTCGATACTCAGGCCGCCAGCGTACGTCAATTCGACGGTGTCATCCGTGCCGACGAAGCTCAAATCAACAACGCGAAACTTCAAATTACGTATTGCCATATAACCGCGCCGATAGCCGGGCGGGTCGGGCTGCGCCTGGCCGACGTCGGCAACATGATTCATGCGAATGACACAAACGGTCTGGTAGTCATCGCGCAAATACAACCCATCGCGGTTCTGTTCACCATACCCGAAGACAGCTTAGGTCAGGTTCTGAGTAAGATTCGTTCCGGTGAGCACCTCATGGTCGAAGCCTATGATCGCGGCGGCCAGACAAAGATTGCCGACGGGCGAGTCGAAACGATCGACAACGAAATTGATCCAGCCACCGGCACGTCACGGCTGAAGGCGATCTTCGACAACAAGTCGAACGCACTTTTTCCGAATCAATTCGTCAACGTCCGCCTGCTGGTCGAAATCAGAAAGGACAGGATCCTGATTCCGGCCGTAGCGATTCAGCGCGGTCCTCAGGGAACCTATGTCTACGTTATCAAAGAAGACCAGACCGCCGACGTGAGGCCGGTCACCGTCGGCGTAATCGAGGCCACCCAGGCTTCCGTTGAGAGCGGGCTCTCCGAAGGTGAGCGCGTGGTTGTGGACGGCGTCGATAAGCTCCGAGCCGGCAGCAAGGTAAAAGTGAATTCCGAACAAGGTCCCGCGGAATGAATCCCTCACGCACATTTATCCTTCGGCCCGTCGCAACCTCGCTGCTGATGGCCGCGATTCTCTTATCGGGGGCGGTTGCGTATCACGAGCTCGCCGTTTCGGCGTTGCCGCAAGTCGACTATCCCACGATTCAGACTCTCACTTTCTATCCCGGCGCGAGCCCTGATGTGATCGCCTCGTCGGTGACCGCGCCGCTCGAACGGCAGTTCGGTCAGATGCCGGGTTTGAACCAGATGACGTCGTCGAGTTCATTCGGCAGCTCGCTGATCACGCTTCAATTCACCCTCGATCTGAACATCGATGTAGCCGAACAGGAAGTCCAGGCCGCGATCAATTCCGCGGGGACATTTCTGCCGCGCGACTTGCCGAACCCGCCAATCTACAGCAAAACCAACCCTGCCGACGCTCCGATTCTGACGCTCGCGCTGACTTCAGACACGCTGCCGCTTTCAAAAGTCCAGGATCTGGCGGACACAAGGCTGGCTCAAAAGATCTCGCAGTTGCCCGGCGTGGGACTTGTCACAATCAGCGGCGGACAAAAACCGGCGGTGCGGATCCAGGTGAACCCCACCGCGCTTGCTGCCTATGGTCTCAGTCTCGAAGACCTGCGAGGCGTCATCGCGACGGCGAACGTCAATCAAGCAAAGGGAAACTTCGACGGACCAAAGCAGGCTTACACGATTGACGCAAACGACCAGCTTATCTCAAGCGACAACTATCGCTCGATCATTATCGCCTACCGTAACGGGAGCCCGGTTCGGATGTCAGACGTCGCCGCGGTGATCGACGATGTCGAGAACGTCAAGCAAGCCGCATGGATGAATGACAGACCTGCGGTCGTCGTCAACATTCAGCGGCAGCCCGGCGCTAACATCATCGGCGTAGTGGACCGAATAGAAAAACTTCTGCCGCAACTCAAGGCTGCGCTTCCGCAGTCGGTCGACGTGTCGGTTCTGACCGACCGGACCACGACCATAAGAGCTTCTGTTGAGGACGTGCAGTTCGAATTGATGCTAACCGTCGCGCTGGTGGTGATGGTGATCTTTCTGTTCCTGCGAACGGTGTCCGCGACGATCATTCCCAGCGTCGCCGTCCCGCTCTCGCTGATCGGAACTTTTGGCGTGATGTATTTGCTCGGATACAGCCTGAACAACCTGACATTGATGGCGCTGACGATTTCGACCGGCTTCGTGGTTGACGACGCGATCGTGATGATCGAGAACATCGCTCGATACATCGAAGAAGGGGAATCCCCGTTACAAGCCGCGCTCAAGGGGTCGGAACAAATCGGCTTCACGATCGTGTCGCTGACCATTTCTCTTATTGCGGTCTTGATTCCGCTGCTGTTCATGGGGGACATAGTCGGGCGGCTGTTCAGGGAATTCGCAATCACGTTGAGCGTCACGATTCTTGTGTCGGCGGTTGTTTCGTTGACGCTGACGCCGATGATGTGCGCGAAGCTTCTGAAGCACAAGCCCAAATCCCAGCAGAGCAAGTTCTATCGATGGTCGGAGTCGATGTTCAACTGGGTTATCGCCCGTTACGGAACGACGCTCGACTGGGTGCTTCAACATCAGCAGGCGACGCTTCTGGTCGCCGGGTTGACTCTGGCGGCGACGATTCTGCTTTACATCGTGGCGCCCAAAGGTTTCTTTCCGGTTCAGGACACCGGCGTGATTATCGGGATTAGCGAAGCGTCGCAGACAATATCTTTCGCCGGTCTTTCCGACCGCCAGCAGCGAGTCGCGAAAGTTATTCTCCAGGATCCTGCCGTGCAAAGTCTCTCATCATTCATCGGTGTTGACGGGACAAACGCCACGATCAACAGCGGCCGCATACAGATCAATCTGAAGCCGCTCTCCGAGCGAAAGATAAACGCCAGCGACGTCATCCGGCGATTGCAGCCGGAGCTCGAGAAGGTCGAAGGCATCACTCTGTTCATGCAGCCTGTTCAGGATTTGACCGTCGAAGATCGTGTGAGCCGCACTCAGTATCAATACAGCCTCGAATCACCGAATGCCGACGAGCTGAACAAGTGGGTCCCGCAGCTTGTTCAGAAATTGCAGACGCTTTCTCAACTGCAAGACGTTGCGAGTGATCAACAGAATCAGGGCTTGCGCGCATCGCTGGTGATCGATCGCAACACAGCCGGACGGCTCGGCGTCACTCCTCAAATGATCGACGACGCGTTGTACGACGCGTTTGGTCAGCGTCAGGTATCGACTATCTTCACCCAGTCGAATCAATACCACGTTGTGTTGGAAGTGACGCCGAATCTCCAATTGGACCCCGCCTCGCTCAGCAATATTTATGTGAAATCAAATACGGCGTCACAGGGTTCCGCGAATGGCGGGCAGCCGGGCGGCGCTAATCCTCAAGCCCCTCCGAGCACTTCACAAGCCCCGGCGAATGTCGCCTCGCCTTCGAACGGGCTAGCGGCGGCGAACGCTCGGCCTCTCGCAAGCACTGCTGTGCCACTCAGCACCTTCACGCACTTTGAACAGGGCTCGACCACGCTGGCGATCAACCACCAGGGCCAGTTCCCGGCCGTGACTCTTTCGTTCAATCTCGCGCCGGGCGTTGCGCTCGGCGACGCAGTGAAGGCAATTGAGTCGGCCAAAACGGAGATCGGCATGCCCGCTTCGATCCAGGCGGGATTCGAAGGAACGGCCCAGGCGTTTCAGTCTTCATTGACCAACGAGCCGCTGCTCATTCTGGCAGCGCTCGTGACTGTTTACATCGTGCTGGGCGTGCTTTACGAGAGTTACATTCATCCGGTGACGATTCTCTCGACGTTGCCGTCGGCAGGCGTAGGCGCGATTCTGGCTTTGCTGTTGTGCGGAACTGAGCTCGATGTAATCGCGCTGATCGGAATCATCCTGCTGATCGGGATCGTGAAGAAGAACGCGATCATGATGATCGACTTCGCCCTGGAAGCCGAACGCGAGGGCGGCAAGAGCCCAAGAGAAGCGATCCATGAAGCGTGTCTTCTCCGATTCCGCCCGATTATGATGACGACAATGGCTGCGCTGCTCGCCGGTCTGCCGCTCGCTCTTGGAGGCGGTGTCGGCTCCGAGCTTAGACGGCCTCTGGGAATCACGATTGTCGGCGGTTTGATGTTGAGCCAGTTGCTCACCCTGTACACGACGCCTGTTATATATCTCGCTTTCGATCGGCTTGCGAGGCGAATGACACAATCGCGGGCCAGTCGGGACGCGAGGAATCGGGAGCGGATGATTCCTGTAGAGCAGCAATGAACATTTCCGAACCCTTCATCAAACGACCGGTCGGCACCGCGCTCCTGACGCTCGCGTTGGCGATGGCCGGCTGCCTCGGGTTTCTGTTGCTGCCCGTGTCGCCCTTGCCCCAGGTCGACTTCCCGACCATTCAAGTCTCCGCGAATCTGCCCGGCGCCAGCCCGGAAACGATGGCGTCATCGGTAGCTACGCCGCTCGAGCGGCAGTTCGGCCGGATTGCCGGCGTAACCCAGATGACCTCGTCCAACACGCGCGGCTCGACAAATGTGGTGCTTCAATTCGACTTGAACCGGGACATAAACGGCGCCGCTCGCGACGTGCAGGCGGCTATCAACGCCGCGCGAAGCCAGCTCCCGACGAACCTGCCGAGCAATCCGTTCTATCGCAAAGTCAATCCGGCGGACGCGCCGGTGATGTTGATGGGAATGACTTCGGACACCTTCGAGATCAGCAGCCTCTACGATATGGCTTCTTCTGTTCTGCAACAAAAGATCGCTCAAGTAAAAGGGGTCGGTCAGGTTGTAGTGGGCGGAGGGTCGCTGCCGTCGGTTCGAGTTGAACTGAATCCGGAGATCATCAACAAGTATGGGATAGGGCTCGACCAGGTTCGGGCGGTGCTTGCGGCGGCGAACGCGAACCGGCCGAAGGGCAAGCTCGAAAACTCGACCACCGCCTGGGAGATTCAAACTACGGATCAGCTTCAAAGCGCCGAGCAGTATCGCCCGCTGATCCTGGGTTACCACAACGGCGCGCCGGTGAGGCTTTCCGACGTCGCCGACGTTCAGGATTCGGTCGAGGACCTTCGCGGCGGTGGACTGGCGAACGGCAAGCGGGCGGTCCTGATCATCGTCTTCAGACAGCCCGGAGCAAACATCATCGACACCGTCGATCGCGTCCGCGCCTTGCTTCCCCAATTGCGAGCCTCGATCTCGCCGGCAGTGAATCTGGATGTGATCAACGATCGCACCACGACGATTCGAGCTTCGGTGCAAGACGTCGAGTTCACGCTGATGATCTCGATCGGGCTCGTCATTCTGGTGGTGTTTGCCTTTTTGAGAAACGCGTGGGCCACGATCATTCCAAGTGTAGCGGTGCCGCTCTCGTTGTTGGGAACTTTCGGCGCGATGTATTTGCTCGGTTACAGCATCGACAACCTGTCGTTGATGGCGCTGACAATTTCGACGGGGTTCGTAGTCGACGACGCCATCGTGGTTATCGAGAATATCACCCGATACCTCGAGCAAGGCATGCGGCCGCTCCAAGCCGCGCTGAACGGCGCGAAGCAGATCGGCTTCACCGTGCTTGCGATGAGCACCTCGCTGGTGGCGGTGTTTATCCCGATTATGTTGATGGGCGGCATCGTCGGGCGATTGTTCCGCGAGTTCGCGGTGACCTTGTCGATAGCCATTGCGATTTCGCTTGTCGTGTCGCTGACCACGACTCCGATGATGTGCGCGAAGTTTCTCAAGTCCGAAGCTGAACGCGTTCACGGCCGCTTCTATCGCGTGAGCGAGCGGATGTTCAACTGGATTCATCGCCGCTACGAAACCGGTTTGTCGTGGGTGTTGGAGCATCCGGCTTTGATGCTTGGACTGACCATTCTTACGATTTGCATAAACGTCTATCTTTATACCGTCATGCCGAAAGGCTTCTTTCCCGATCAGGACACCGGTCGTTTGAACGGTTCGGTTCAGGCTTCGCAAGACATCTCGTTTCAGGCGATGCGGCAGAAGCTCACTCAGGTGGTCGATATAGTCATGGCCGATCCAGCGGTTGATACCGTAGGCGCGTTCACCGGCGGCGGCGGTTCGACGACAAACACCGCGCGGATGTTCATCGCCCTGAAGCCGCTCTCGGATCGCAAGGTCAGCGCGGACCAGGTTATCGGCCGTTTGCGCGGAAAACTCGCCGGCGAGGTGGGCGCAAGCACATTTCTGCGAGGCGTGCAGGACATCAACATCGGCGGCCGAACAGGCAACGCTACCTTTCAGTTCACGCTGCAGGGAGACAACCTCGACGATCTGACAAAATGGGCGCCGAAAATGCTCGAGCGGCTTCGCACATTGCCGCAACTCGCCGATGTCAACATCGATCAGCAGGATCGCGGGCTCGACGCGGCGATCACGATCGACCGGGATACGGCGTCGCGGCTGGGCATCACCGCTCAGATGATCGACGAAGCGCTTTACGACGCATTCGGGCAGCGCCCTGTTTCCACAATGTACAAGCAATTGAACCAGTATCACGTTGTGATGGAGGTTGCGCCTGAATACTGGCAGAGCCCGGACACGTTGAAGGACATTTACGTGCGATCGTCGACCGGCGCGGAGGTCCCGCTCAGCGCGTTCACTCACTTTGAGCGCTCGACCGCGACGCTTGCGGTGAATCACCAGGGACAGTTCCCGGCTATGACCATCTCGTTCAATCTCGCTCCCGGCGCGGCGCTTGGCGACGCGGTCCAGGCAGTCGAAACGGCCGAACGCGAAGTGGGACTGCCGGCGACCGTTCAAGCGGGATTTCAGGGAACAGCCCAGGCTTTCCAGGCTTCGCTTGCCAATGAGCCGATCCTGATCCTCGCCGCGCTCGTGACTGTTTATATCGTCCTGGGAATTCTGTATGAGAGTCTGGTTCATCCTTTGACAATTCTGTCGACTCTGCCCTCGGCTGGAGTCGGCGCAATCCTGGCGTTGCTTTTGTGTCGCACGGATCTCACCGTGATTGCGCTGATCGGCATTCTCTTGTTGATCGGCATAGTCAAGAAGAACGCAATAATGATGATCGATTTTGCGGTTGAAGCGGAGAGAACTGAAGGTAAGAGTCCGAGGGATGCGATCTACGAAGCGTGCTTGCTCAGGTTTCGTCCGATCATGATGACGACGATGGCGGCGCTGTTGGGCGGCTTACCGCTGGCGATCGGGGGCGGCACGGGTTCGGAGATGAGACGGCCCCTAGGAATTGCGATAGTCGGGGGGTTGATCGTGAGCCAGATGATGACGCTGTTCACAACGCCGGTGATCTACCTTTACCTCGACCGCTTCCGGCTCCGATTCAAGCGCTCGCATGTGAGCACTCGCGACAAGCTGCACGGAGGCCGCCCTGACCACTCGGTGACGAATCTCGGCTAAGCTCTCGGCCGATGTGTCGCTCGCCAGTTCTTTGAACTTCACGGCGGTACGTCGATGTGAATGTATGTCCGCTTGAGCAGCGGGCCTGAAATCTTCGACACGTATCGCTGTATCTGCATCGCCGAACATTTGCACTCGCGATCCGGATCGTTGAAGTACCCAAACGGGCATGATTGCGTCGACCTTTTGCCATCTCAGGCCAACTCCAGCAAACCTCAGGATGTAAATTATCCCCGGAAATGGCCAGTATCGGGGGCTACATTAGATCTCATAGGTTAAAGCTTGGTCTTTTGCAGAAGCAAATCGCTGCTCGCATCGGCATCACGGTATCCGCCGTCCTGAACTGAGAGAAGCATCGATCTGAACCGTCTTTGCGCTTCCGTCCGGGCGTCATCGAGTTCCTCGGTTATGACCGCAGTGTTCGGCGGACCCCGCATTCGCTGGCTGAAAGGCTAAGGGCGGAGCAGTGCATAAATAGGATGGCTAAATAAGGATGCGGTATTGACAATTACCTTCTGATGCGTGATCCCTCTCACGCTGTTCCGCGTTCACATAAGTCTCAAGCCAGGTCTAGCGACCTGGAGTGATAACAATCTCTAACGCGCAATTCTCCTTGTGTACACCCCCCCCAAGGAGTAATATTCCCCGCAGTTGATCCGTGCTGGAGGCGACTAAGGCTGTGAACCCCAAGGTACGTCTCGCCATTTCTTTTGTCGATGACAATCTCCATCGTGACATCTATATCGGTGAGGTCGCTCAGTTAGTCAGGCTTTCTCGCACCCGTTTCTGCCATCTTTTCAGGGCTGAACTGGGAATGTCGTTCGGCCAATTTCTCAAGAAGGCCCGTTTGGAAAAAGGGCGCCAACTCCTCGAAACATCCTTTGAGCCCGTCAAAGCAGTCACGGCAGACATTGGGTACAATGATCCCAATTACTTCGAGCGTGAATTCAAGAAAGCCTATGGCATGACGCCGTCGCGATATAGAGCCACCTATCTTGCTCGGATTGCGGTTCAAAAGATGTCGGCGCGAGAAACTGGGACAATTCTCTAGCAAACAGCAAATTTCTCTAGCTATTTTGGGTTGCACCCAAACACCCGTATGGAGGATACTTCACAAAGAGTTTCAGTCGTATTGTTACGATTGAATTGACGGGCGGGGCATTTCGGCATTGACTTCCGATTCAATCAGAAGCCGGTGCCATGAATACATAGCATTGAGTTATGGAAGAAAAAAATAATAGGATATAACCGGCCCGACCTTTAGACCGAAAAGTTGGGCGCTGAGAGTTCCTCTCATCGTTTAGAGTTTCCCGGGTGAAACGCGCCGCGAAGACGATAATCCACTGCCGAAATACGACGGGCGCGAACGCATGGTTCGGTTGCGCGTAGTCTCGACCTTTGAGTCCAAAAGCCAACAAAGGAGGTGGGAGCGATATGAGCACGACGCTAAGAGGAGATTCCAACAGCGAAGCTCGGAGGAGATTCTTGTGGCTTCCGGTTATAGGGGTGTCGACACTCTTTGTAGTAGCCTCGCTTTTCCTACCGCTAAGGGCGCGGTCGGCCCCGTCAGCACCCGTTAAGTGCGCCACGGCGATGCCAAGCTATGTAGGCACTCCGTTGCCGCCCGCTCGGCGAGCGACAACTTTAGATGACAACTTCGGCATAGACTGTAATGGCTCGGGGACAGTGACCTGCACAGGAGGTTGCTTGCAGCAGACTATGTGTTGTCGCCAGGCTGGCACTTTCATTCAGGCTGTGAACGCCTGCTGCGCCCGGTGTTGTATGAATAACGATCCGGATAATTGTAGTAGCAGCACCTGTTGCCCCTCTCCATAACCCGGAGCCATATCTATCGCGAATTAGGAGCCGAGTGCCCTAGAACCTCTTGAACGTAGAGGCGATTACCCTAAAAGGTCCTGTGTAGTCCTTGTGTCTTTGAAGGAGATGTTGTAATGCGATACCGAAATGGAAAGATCCTGTTGCGCTTTCTAGCAGGGTTACTATCTCTGGCTTTGTCCGTATCCGCGCCAGCCACCCTTAAGGCAAGTATGTCCGTTGTCCACCGGAATGGCGACGCGCAAACGCCGCAGTCGCAGCCTACGCCACAAACAAACAATAAACCAACGGCCGCAGCAGACAGAGGTAAGAAGATTCAAAAGGGTGAGTCATCCAATGAACCTGTATTGGTCAATACTCCAAAGCGTTCCTGTGCGCCCGGTGAGTGCAAAGAATTAGCGGTGTCATTGCTAGAGGTGGTGCAATTAGGTGCTGATAGAATCAAGTCGGCTGAATACAGAATTCTAGCTCAGGTCGAGGCTGCGACGCTTTTGTGGCAAATTGATCGTGAGCGAGCATTCGCCATACTCAAGACCGCATCTGAAAAGATGCGCGAACTTAAGGAGAAGGACCCGGACCCAAGCATCAGTAGCAAGCAGCGGAGGCTTCGCCTCCTTGCCTTTCTTAAGATCGCAAGGCTTAAGCCTGATCTTGTGAAGGACCTCGCGTTGAACAATTTGAACGCAAATAAGCCTGGACAGGCACCGTCCGGGGACTGGACAGAAGAAGCGCGGGCAATGATAACGATTGCGGACGAGCAGATTGTTAAGGACCCAGCCCGTGCCGTGCAACTCGCCAAGCAGGCTTTCGATTTCGGTCAGGTAGATTGGGCCGGATTTCTTCGAAAGCTGAGCGCCCGCGATAGTGGTTTGAGCGAGCAATTAGCCATGACCCTTATTAACCGGCTTCGAAGTAGCTCGCTCTCACCAATTGTCCTTCTAAACCTCAGCGTGTTCGTCTTGACTCCGGCTTGCTCAGGACAGCTAAAGGACTATTTCTTTGAATCTTTAGCGATTCGTCTCCGGCGGGTTGTTAACTCGACCGTGCCTCCCATCGAGATCTATCATGGTCTGGTTGCGAGTGAACAGGCCACGAAAATGTCTGCTAACTATCCACAATGGCAGGCAGAGTTTGAGCGGATGAATTCCGCGCTTCAAGAACTAATGAAAGCGCGCGCGGTGCCTGATCCACGCGCCGGCAACAACAACGTTATTCCCATCTCAGCCATGGATGAGATCAAAGCCGGCGATACTCAAGAAATCGTCGAAGGCCTGTCACGAGTGGGGCGAATAAATGATTCAAAAGCGCGGGACGCTAGGTACCAAGAGGCAGCGACCAACGCCTCGCTCAGCTCAAACTTGACCCTGGCTGAGGAGATCATGTCGAAAATCGAAGATGAGGATATCCGCTGCGAGACCAACATGAAGGTGTATAGCCCCTTCGCTCGGAAAGCCATAACCGAGTCTGATTGGGCGGGTGCGCGGGACTACGCTTCCAAGATAGTCGATCCACTTGGTCGAACGCTGGTGCTTGATCGGATCGCTCGAGGAATGTTTCAATCCAACAAGGATAAGCACTCTGTTATGGAAACCTATGGTTTTGCGGCTTACCGCCTGCGGCAGGAGTCTTTCAAGGAAAACGTCGCGAAAGCATTCCTCATTCTGGCCAAGTCGCTGTATACCATTGACCCTGATGAGAGTCTTGGTGCGTTAGATTGGGCTGTGCACATATTAAACAAACTGTCGAGGAACGGAGAGTTACTGGACGATTTCAAAGTGGGTGATGCCGTTGCACTCTGGGTAAAGCTTCCGACATTCTCTCTTCATGACGAAGTTCTCGATCTGACAGAACTGATCGGACCTCTTTTTGCGGAAATTGCACAGCGCGACGCCGACACCGCCCAGTCGATTGCCAATGGGTTTTCCGACCAAGGCTTGTACTCTTTTGCTCAATTAGGCGTCGTTAAGGGCCTGCTGGAGAATTCAAACGGCACCGTTCAGCGACCGCAGCCTTCGAGCAAATCAGCCCCACAGCGGAATTGAAAGATTTGTTCTCATCCTACTAAGGCGTCAGGGGGTGCTTATCCGTTCTGCGGTCTCTACCGGGAACCATATTGTAGGCTTCAATAGGATTCAGAGACTGCGAGGCGTAAGCACAAAGCGCAGGGACGGCACAGGGACGCGTCAGGCTTGTAAAACGGCAGGAGGGTCACGCATCAGAAGGTAATTGTCAATACCCCATCCTTTTATTATTTGAGCTTGCTCCACATTATCGAAAAACAACACCTCTCCTTATGCGCGCCCGGTGTGTTTCTTCAAGCTCTCGGGTTAGCCTAAGCCTCTCGAAACGGCGCCTTCTCCGTGACCATTGCGCTGGCTGGAGACTCACTACATCCGTTCGCGACTTTTCTTCCCTACGAGGTCTTTCCAACTGACCGGAGCGCGCTCGGATTGCTCAACTCATCTGCGCGACCAGATCGGCATCAAAAATGACTACATCAATCTTGACTGACTCGATCTGGTTCACTGCAGCTCCTCCGATAAAGGCTGCAAGTCTCGCCGCCGGCTTCGCGCCCGTGATTTCTCTCGCTGTTTGTGTCGCGTCCCACGGACGCGCACCAGTCACGCATCTGGATCAAGGCTTTCGAGAGTCGATCCATCGATCTTCTCTCTGCCCCTGGCCTCTCTAGGCCCCAGAAAAACAATCGGTACCAGGCCGTGTCCATCTGACTTTTCAGTATAGGTCCTATGGTTCTTAACCAACCCCTCTCACGCTCGCGGTCTGGGCTCATCCGTTCGACAGAGACTGATGAATCTATATTGGTTGGATAAGACGGCTGCCAACCAGGCCTTCTGGCTATAACAGAGTCATAAAAGAGGGGTCAGGCAGGAAATATTGAAATTCATGCAAGGCCCATCGAATTTCAATATTTCCTGCCTGACCCCTCTTTTATTTTATGACCCCTCTTCACTTTTATGTCTGACCCTCTTTTATGACCCCTCTTCATTCGTTTCATCATTCACATTCATCCTCAGAGACACGATAATGATGATCGAGTTTGCGGTTGAAGCGGAGAGAACTGAAGGTAAGAGTCCGAGGGATGCGATCTACGAAGCGTGCTTGCTCAGGTTTCGTGCGATCATTGATGACGACAATGGCGGCGCTGTTGGGCGGCTTGCCGCTGGCGATCGGGGGCGGCACGGGTTCGGAGATGAGACGGCCCCTGGGAATTGCGATGGTCGGGGGTTGATCGTGAGCCAGATGATGACGCTGTTCACAACGCCGGTGATCTACCTTTACCTCGACCGCTTCCGGCTGCGATTCAAGCGCTCTCACATGAGCACTCGCGAGAAGCGCATCGGAAGCGAACTGGTCGATTCTGAAAGCTGACTATTCACAATCCACTATTCACAATCCAATGCCTTCCGAGTCTTGCCAAGGTTATCCTTGTCGGCGAGCACAAGCAGCCTGTCACCCGATTCCAAAACCGTTCCACCGTTGGGCACTATGAATTCGTCGCCCCTGCCGATCAAAACGATCAACGCGCCTTTCGGGAAGCCCGCTGCCACAATCTGCCTTCCGATCGCAGATGAGCAGTCTCGGACTTCAACGTTGACCAACTCGCTGTCGATGCCCGCCGCCGGCTCAAGCTCCAAAGGGTAGTTAGGCTTCTCGAGCACCGGTGCTTCCAGTTTGAGCCACCTTGCGAAAAGCGGAAGCGAAGTTCCCTGTAGAAGGATTGAAGTGAGCACGATGAAAAAAACCAGATCGAAAATCATCTCAGCTCTTGGCATACCCGCCAGAAGCGGAAACGTCGCGAGGACTATCGGCACTGCGCCGCGCAACCCAACCCACGAGATCATCACCTTTTCATTAAGCCTCATACCGCTGAAAGCCAGCGTCAGAAAAACGCTGACCGGGCGCGCGACAAGCATCAAGAACAGCGCTGCTAATAGACCGAGCCCCGCGATGGGCAGAAGATGCGAGGGAAAGACCAATAGCCCCAGAGCCAGGAACATCGCAATCTGCATCAGCCATGCAAGCCCATCGTGAAACCGCGTCACGCTTCTTTTGTGAATGAAATCATTCTTACCCATGACCAGGCCGGCGATATAGACCGCCAGAAACCCATTCCCTCCCAATGATGCGGTTGCCCCATAGGTGAGAAGAATCAATGAGAGGGTCAACACCGGATAAAGGCCCTCAAACTCAAGCCCCAGCCGATTGATGATCAGAATTATCAGCTTGCCTGTCGCATAACCGAGTGCGGCGCCCAGTGCCATTTGTTGAATGAACATCGGAACGAGGCTGAACGCACTGGTTGCCGGGTGAGTCACAATGCCGATGAGCCCCGTTGTCAGAAAGACGGCCATCGGATCATTACTGCCGGACTCGAGCTCCAGAAGCGGCCGCACGTGATCTTTGAGGCCGACGCTTCGGGCTCTCAGCACGGAAAAGACGGCGGCTGCATCGGTGGCCGAAACAATCGCGCCCAGCAGAACACCTTCAAGTAAGGAAAAGCCCAAAACCATTCGTGCGAACAATCCAACCAGCACCGCAGTGATAAGCACGCCGAACGTTGAGAGAGCGAGTCCCTTCAAAAGTACGGGGCGAACGCTCGACCACTCAGTATCGAGTCCGCCTGAGAATAGGATGAGGGCCAGCGCTACGACGCCAAGCGACTGAGCCAGCCGCGCGTCATCGAAATAGATACCGCCCGGCCCATCGGAGCCGGCAAGCATTCCGAGAACAAGGAACAGCAAGAGTGCCGGGACGCCGAGCCTCGCGGATGCTTTGCTGGCCAGGACACTGAGGAGCAACAGAATGGAAGCCGCCACAAGGATGTGCTCAATAGAAGTCATTGGCCCTTCTCTTTGAACCTGTGGCCGCAACGCTTACAGGTATGGAACTGGACCGGCCGCTTTCGAGCATAGGCCGCCACTTTCTTGCAGTGCGGGCATTTCTTCATGCTCTTTTCAACTGTGTCGACAATCACCTTTGTCGAGATGGGATTCACTTCTATCTCCTTGGGGGTTAGGAGCCAGGGCGGCTCCTAACACGCTTCACGAATGCTACTTCCTTTCGCGAGGGTTCTCGCTTTCTTCGCCAAGGGTACCCGCCTGATCGCCCGGGTCATGATCGTGCGAGTTCATCCTGACCCAGATGACGAAACCTATAGCCACCGCGATTAATACCAACACAACGATTGCTTCTGAACCCATAATAGCTCTCCTTTATGTCTGTGGCGCGTTCGCGCGTAAAGATAGCTCAGCACAAACAAACAGGTATTTGGTACCTGCTTATCTGCGACGATCCTGGGAATGATGAGATCGGTTATGCGGACAGCGGGGGTGCGCGATCATTTGGCTGAGAGCGAGTTGTCAGAGCCTGGCATCGTGCCTCGACGGAAGATCGTTTGCCGCAAACCGCGGACAGATCCAGCGCGCTACCTGGTGGGAGCGCCCCAAACGACGGTTGCCGGCGAGGCGCTTTGCTCGGGATTCGGACCTGCCTCTCGAGAGAGATGACGGCAGACTCAATCGGCGATGAATTCGCAAGTTGACTCCTGGAGGTTTCCGGAAGGAAATCAACCACCGAACTGGATATGCGGGATCCCTGACCGGCAAGTAGACACAGCCCAACAGCCACGCTTGCGAGTAATGCCAAACACACAAAACGCTGCGCCAATTTGTCTGGTGAGTGGTTCATTTGAGCTTTGTAACTGTAGCACATAGCAGGGGATCGAGGTAGTCGGCAGGATCGGGGTGTGGTTAAAAGTGGACTTGCATTGGTGTTGTTTATTTTTTGTCGCGCTGAGTCGATCCACGGCAACGCGAGTTCGCCCTCCGTCAGGAGGGCTTGTTTATAGACTTCACCGGAGCACAGGCCACCGTCCGTCAGGAGGGCCATGTCTGTGACCCAACTGAGTGTTTGAGTCCTGGAAGGCAGACATGACCCTCCTGACGGAGGGCGGGATCCTTACTGACCGCACTCTATAAACATGACCCTCCTGACGGAGTGCCGAGCAGGTCTGCGCAAGTCCCACTTTTAATCACACCCGCATCATCGTAATTATTGACAAAGCACATCGTACACATTAGACTGGCCGCGTATTACACAGTTGTTTTGAAGTCACCGATAAAGGCACACCAGGAGTGATCCTGGGTCGCAAAGCCAAGGCCTTCGAGATTTGCTATTTGAGATTTGCTATTTGGACTTAGGAGGAGTTGTTGCTCCGCTTGGATCCGAAATAAAAAATCGCAAATAGAAAATTGAAAATAGAAAATCCAAAGGATGTCTGGCTGCCGAAGTGAGGTTGAAGAACAGCTCCCTTCCAGTTTTCAACTCCGCTTCATCTCGGTTCCCTTTGAATACTCGCTCAGGCGTCGGCGTCTTTGCGCCACCGGGGTATCGACGCTCCAAGTTGTAGAAGAGTGGAGAGTGATGAGATCAACCGCTAGTTTGGTGATTCTGGCCTTCCTGGCGCTGCTCGTTAGCGACGCGCGAGCCCAGGAACAAAGCATGTCTTTGAATATCGAGGGCGCAAGCTCGCCCCTTCAGCGAACGCCTGCACTTGTCATTCGCGAGGTCGTGTCGCCTACCGTTACTGTCAAAACCGCTCCGGCAGCCGCGCTCAAGACTCAGGGCGCGCCAAAGAAAGACGCGGCGTCCAAATCATCCGCCGCTGGCGCGCCCTCCCTGGCTTCAGCCATACAGCCGATAATCTTCCCCGGTCTCTCGCCCTCTGTTGACGGCGAGATGGTGACTACCGGCAATCCAAAATACGACGAGCTTATCGCGCTATCAGCAGCGCGAAACGGTGTGGATCCAAATCTGGTCGTTGCGATGATGCGCCAGGAGTCGGGGTTCAATCCGCGTGCGCTGTCTTACAAAGGCGCGTCCGGGCTGATGCAACTGATGCCGGCGACGGCTCGCCGTTTCGGGGTGACGAACATTTTCGACGCAGCGCAAAATATCGAAGGCGGCACGAGGTATCTGCGCTTCTTACTCGATCAATTTAACGGAGACGTCAATCTGATGCTGGCAGGGTACAACGCGGGTGAGCATGCCGTAGTCAATTGGGGCTACCAGGTCCCTCGATACCGGGAGACGCAGAATTATGTTAAAAGCATCTCAGCGCGTTACGACGCCAGCAAGCATCGGGCTGCGAGCGCGAAGCGAAATACCGCTCCGGTGGCGCCCAGCGCGGAGACGTTTTCTAAGGGGCGTCTTTCAAACAACTACTAAGCATATTTAATGATTTCGTTCATCGTTCCAGCTTACAACGAAGAGGCGCTGATCGGCCGAACGCTCGAAGCGTTGAACCTGGCCGCCCAAAGTATCGGCGAGCCTTATGAAATCATTGTCGCGGATGACGCCTCGTCAGACCGCACTACCGCGATCGCCGAGACTCATGGCGCACACGTGGTCACAGTAAACCTTCGGCAGATCGCCGCAACTCGCAATGCCGGCGCGCGCGAGGCCACTGGAGACAAGCTGATCTTCGTCGACGCCGACACGGTAGTCACCAACGAAGTCGTTCGAGCTTCGATCGATGCGATGAACCAGGGCGCAGCCGGAGGCGGCTCCGCTGTAAGCTTCGACGGACAGCTTCCACGTTATGCCAGGCTGCTTTTCCCGATGATGGTGAGACTCTTCCGAGCTACCGGGTTTGCGTGCGGATGCTTTCTGTTCTGCACTCGCGCGGCCTTCGATGCGGCGGGTGGATTCGATGAAACGCTCTTTGCGTCCGAGGAGATCTGGATGAGCCGGGCGTTGAAGCGCCAGGGCCGCTTTGTCGTTCTTCGTGAATCGGTAATGTCCTCGGGGAGAAAACCGCGAGGATCCCGAGCTCGCGGGTGATTAGCCGCGCCCTCCCAAAACTAGTAACTGACTGCGACCTCTCATTGTTGTATACTGCACCCGACGCCGCTACAGGAATGGCGGCAGTTCCCCAAAAGAGTTCCCCCGGTACGGTCCGATATGCAGTGGCAAGGTCGCTACAAGGTGATAGTCAGCGGGGTTGTCTTCGCGCTCGTATTCTGCCTGACGGTGCGTCCTGTTCTGAACGCCGCCGATCCCGATTCTTCCGGGTCACGAAACCCATCCTCGCTCGCCGACAAGCTCTTTCGATATGCCAACGATCTTGGGCGCGCGATGCATGAACGGCCTCAGGAGGAGAGAAGCGTAAGCGACTATCGCCGAGCGCTGGACGCTTACGGGCAGGTCATTCGCCTAAACACCGACAATTATTTCTCGGCAGAGTCTCTTGCTCGAAGGGCCGAGCTCTTGCGCGAGATGGCTGACGCAACCGGTGATTCGGCGCTCTACCAACAGGCGATCGAAGCCTACCGAAGCGTCGTGGCCGAGCATACACACAGCACATTCGTTGGCGATGCGCTCACGGGCATCGCTCAAATTTACGAAGAGAACCTGCAGGATCTGGACGGCGCGGCGGAAGCTTACAGAGAATTGATCTCCCACTTTCCTACCTCGGTGCTGGCTCGAGAAGCGCGGGCGGTATTGGCGCGGTTTGAGGCCCAGCTCAAGCATCGGCCTGTTGATGTGATTATCGCCGCAGGCAGTGTCGATCGGCCAACCGGAACGCCAAACCTTACAAACGTGCGCAACTTCACCGGCCCCGATTACGCTCGCGTTGTGGTGGACCTTTCGGACCAGGCTCGCTACGTTGAACGCCGCGCCGGCAACCGGCTCAGCATTCAACTCAGCAGCGCCGCGGTTTCATCATCGCTGTTCGGGCGGCGTTTCATTGTTGGCGACGGGAGTCTGCTCAAGAGGATTATTGTTTCCGATGGCGCAGCGGGAGCGCAGGGAATGGTGCAGATCGATATAGAGGTCGGCTCTGTTCCCAGCTATTCGACGTTCCGACTCTCGGAGCCTGAGCGCATCGTGATCGATCTCCACGCAGCAGGGTCCATCGCCGGGACAACGGCTCGCGAGAGGACGTCCGGTTCAAACGCTCGACCCGAAGCGTCTGTTAGATCGGTCGCCGCAAAGGCCGACGTTCGCGAGACACAACCGCGAATAAATCTGAGCGCTGCCGAGAAGAATGCGTTGAAATCCCTTCCCGAGATCAACGAGCCGATCTTGCCTCTCGCTCAGGGCAGCACAGCCAACCCGGCGGCCGCGGCAGCCGAGGCGCTGGCCGCAAAGGTCGACGCCAAGGCCGCCCAATCTCCGATCAAGCGCATAGTTATCGATCCCGGCCACGGCGGTCACGACACCGGCACAATAAGCGCGAGCGGGATGCGCGAGAAAGATCTCGTGCTTGACGTGGGACGCCGGCTGAGGGCCTTCATCAAGAACAACTATCCTGATGTTGAAGTGATTATGACGCGGGACACGGATCGCTTCGTTGCGCTCGAAGAGAGAACCGCGATCGCGAACTCGCGGCGAGCGGATCTGTTCATTTCGGTCCACGCCAACGCGAGCCCCTCGCGCGCGGCCTCGGGCGTTGAGACTTTCTTCCTTAGCCCGGATCGAGCTCCGGCTGAAGACCTGCAGGCCGCCGCGCGTGAGAACGCCCGGCTCGCCAGCGACAAGGCGGGAGAGAAACCGGAGCCAATGTTCGCAAGCGTGACGGTTGGCAATCGGGTAGCTGAGTCTCGCGAGCTTGCGCGCTACATTCAGGCGGGGCTTGTTCGGGGCATCGGAGCCCAGTCACCTCGTACGGCAATGAATCGCGGAGTCAAGCACGCGCCGTTCGTAGTGCTGCTGGGCGCGGCTATGCCCAGCGTGCTTGCCGAGGTTTCTTTTCTCTCGAATCCGAAAGATGATGCATTGCTGCAGACCGGTCAATTCCGGGAGCGAATAGCGGCTTCGTTGTTCGCAGGGTTGAATGCTTATCTGAAGAAGAATCGCGCTTCGGAAACGAAGGCGAAGTGATCGGGGCCACCGATCCCGCGACGACGATCACGCAGTTTGCGCTGGGCGCTATTGCTATTCAGGAAGCATCGGAACCAGCTTCCAGAGCAACGCTCAGCAGCAGAATCATCACCTACTATGGTTGCACGGGTTCGGTGCGCGCCTTGCTCACATCTCGCAAGCTCACGTAACCCACAATAAACCCATTCGAGTCCAACACAATCGCGCGGCCGAGACCGTTGTTTGCCAGCATCGACTGCGCTTGCGGAATCGGGGTGTTTACGTCAATGAACATCGACGCGTTAACCGGGCGCATTACTTCACGAGCTTCAAGGCGGGACCACTCCTCGCGGGGCGTCTGTTTCAATTCTTCCAGCAGCAGTATCCCGTGGAGCCTTCTCTCCAGCACGACCGGGAAGCTGGTGTGGTGATTGTTATTGAGCACCTTGTTGATGAAGTCTGTGACTTTCATGTTCGGCGGGATCTGCACCACGTCGCGATTCATCACGTCCTCGACGGTCCCGCGCTTGACTCTCCACACGCCACGGCTGCGGCCCTCAGTTGTGCCGAGCATCAAGCCGATCATTAATCCGATGATCATCATCCACAATCCGGTTATGCCGTAATCGGGAACCATGATGAACGAGTAGATGCCCGCTACAATCAGCGTGATGGCGATCATCAGGCCCGAGCGGATCGCAAGCTGTGTCGCCGCCCTAAAGTTCTTGTTGTAGCGCCAGAGGAGCGCTCTAAGCACGCGGCCGCCATCCAGCGGCAACCCCGGCAGTATATTGAAACCTGCCAGGAACCAGTTGACCAGACCCAGGTGCCGCAGAACCTGCCCGACGGCACGGTAGGGCTTGCCGTAAAGCAGCAGCCAATCGGCGGCAAAAAAGAGGAGGCCGATCAAAAAGCTTGCGGCCGGCCCGACCACCGCGATCTTAAACTCAGAAGAAGGCTGGGCTGGCTGCCCGTTTAGCGACGCGAGCCCGCCAAACATGTAAAGCGTGATGTTGCCCGTGCCAAGCCCTTCAGCCCGCGCCATCGTAGCGTGAGCGAGCTCGTGCACAAGCACTGACACGAACAGCAGCATCGTCGTCAGCAATCCGAGCGCCCAATACTTAACGACCGACAAACCCGGCGCTTCACGCGGCAGAAGGCCCGAGGCGATTGCCCACGCATAGAACGGAAACACCGGCAGCCAGCTATAGTGGGCAAAGATCGGTATGCCGAAGACGCGGCCGAGATAAAACGGTTTCGGGTTGAGTGTCATTAGTTTTTGAGACTGGTCCTTCTGATCGGCGCTCGAAAAGTCTACCTTGGGTCAGTGGTCAGTGGCCAGTGGTCGTTCACCCTTCATAGACCGCTTCGCAAGGAATACCCTATAATCAAGCCTCGTCGCTGACTGGAATTCTTATGGAGCTTTTCGTCATACGGCACGCGATCGCCGAGCCGCTCGGAAGGGGAAACGAGTTCACAGACGAGAAGCGCGCGTTAACCGTCGAAGGTCGCAATCGGATGCGTGAGGTTGTTAAGGGCCTGATCAAACTCCGGGTCGAGTTTGACCTGATACTGACCAGCCCGCTCGCGCGCGCAGTCGAGACCGCGGAAATTATCTCCGCCTCTATGCGCCTCAGCAGGAAAGACATCAAACAGAGCGGCAACCTTGCGCCCGGGGCTTCTGCCGAAGACTTGTTTGCTGAGATCAAAGGTCATGCCGGCGCCGAGGCTGTCGCGCTGGTAGGTCATCAGCCTGACCTCGGCAGCTTGATTTCGAGAATAATCCAAAGTGACGGCGGCGCGCTCTCGATTCAGTTGAAGAAAGGCAGTGTCTGTTGCGTCAACGTAAGCGAAACCGTGCCCACGCTTCGCGGCGATATGATGTGGTTGTTGACGCCGAAGCAACTTCGTCTGCTTGCAAAGTCGTAACCGAATCTCGTTATTCGGAATATCGCGAGTCTATGCTATTAACCGGGGTTTCATAGTTGTATGTCTTAGCTGTCATTGCAGGACTTACCGCCGGCATCACCGTGTGGTTCTTCGCATCCCATTGGATCGCATCCTGGATTACCGGGGTTGAGGATCGCCATCCGGAGCTGGCCGGTTCGATGCGGTTGCGGGTTGGTGAAGCAGTAGCTTGCGGCGCGCTGGTTCTGGCCACTTTCGCCCTTGCGTTCTGGATAGCGCGGATGCTCTGGCTTCAGATAAGATGAAATAAGCTGTTCAATTCTTCCGCGGAGTTGATTTGCCCGAAGCCTGTTTTTGATCAACCACACTCTTCGGATTCCCAGCTTTCTCGAGCAAGGCCCTGACAATACCCAATTGTGCGATCGAGTACAGTCCCTGATCGACGAATCCGTGCGCAACTGTCTGAGCAGTGGCCGGGTCGCGTTTCGCCATTTCTTTAAAAAACGGTCCGATCATTTCCGTCAGATCTAAAACTTCGTCATGGTGCCTAAAAGCGGGCACTCTTACCCACCATGCAAGCGCGCTGCCTACTTTGACTTCTCCCAGCAACTCTCCGTTTCTGGTCAGCCTGTTTAATATGTAGACAGCCCAGCTAGCAGAATAAAGGCTCTCTTCAGGGTCAACGTTAGAAAGCGACTTCGCCAGGATCAAGTATGCTTTCGCCACATCTTCCGTGGGAGACTCGCGCCGCAGCCGGTAGGCCGCAAGGTCATAGACGTCCTTAACGGGTTGCTTATCTTTGTTGGATTTGGATATCCCTTGAACGATTTGATCAAGAACAAGCGTCCGCCCAAGTGGATCAAGGATTCTCGACGCATACTCTTTTGCGCCCGCCCAGTCCGATTCGTTTATGGCTTTCCTTACGAATGGGCTATAGACACTCAGGTTGGCGTCGCGGCGGATAGCTTCGTCCTCGATCTTTGAAATGATCTCCTCGGCCAGCCGCAAGTCTGACCTGGACGCCGCCTTCGTGGCCATCTCCTGGTACTTCGAATCCCGCGCTTTTGATTCTTTGATTCTCTCCGCACGCGGCACCGCTTCGACAATTTCTTGAGTATCCCCAGGCTTGATCTCATCCATCATTGGTATAGGAATGACCTTACCGTTTCGAACGTCGGCCGCCGCTATTGAGCGGGCCGTGAGCAATTCTTGAAAAGCTAGCTCAATTCCCTCGAACTCTCCTTGCCAGCGCGGATAGTTGCCAGTCATGCGGAGACCGTCCTGAGTCGTCGCCAGATTGGTTCTAAGCTCGTCCGAAGGCACAGCCGGATTTAGGTTTCTTCGAAGACGGATCGCGAGACCCGCAAAGAAATAGTCCTTTAACTGCTCGGAGCGCTCAGGGTTCAGCACGAACCTATTAAGGTTTAAGAGGTAGATTGGCGTAAGCGAGCTAGTACTAAGCCGGTCGATCACCGTCCTGGCCACCTGCTCGCTCAAAGCTCCGTCACGCGCGCTCAGCTTGCGAAGAAATGTCGCCCAGTCAATCTGCCCCAGAGAGAAGGTCTGCTGCGCGAGCTGCGCTGCGAGTGCGGGGCTCTTCTCAATCTGCTCGTCGGCAATCGAAATCATGGCCCGCGCCTCTTCAGACCAGTCCCCTGAGATTGGCTGCGCAGACTTATCGTCGTTTGATTTGTTCAACGCAAGGTCCTTCATAAGATCAGGCTTTAGTCTGGCTATTTTGAGAAAAGCTAAGAAGCGAAGTCTCCGCTGCTTGCTATTGATAGTCTTGTCCGGATCCTTTTCCCGCAGTTCCCGCATCGTTTCGCATGCGCTCTTAAGCATCGCCAATGCGCGGTCCTGATCAATCTGCCACAGAAGCGTCGCAGCCTCGACCAGAGTCAGAACATTGTATTCAATGGGGGTGATCCTCTCGGTACCGAGCAGCACCCCCTCTAGCAAAGACATTGCTAATTCCTTGCTCTCTCGGGATGAAGCTTCTTCCTTATTCCGGCCCGATGCGGTTGCCGGCGCAGCTAATGACGCGTCCCTTTTGTTCTGTTGATTTTTTTCTAGCGGACTCGAAGGTTTCGAGGGTTCGTGGCTTGAGGTTGTCTGCTGCAGCGGTTTCGATGTTTGACCTGAGCCAACTTGTTGGGCTGCGGGAATGCTTCCCGTGGACGCAAGCAAAGCGAGAAGGCATAGGCCCACAGGTAACGAGGCTCGCCGCGAAGATCGTAAGGCGGCTCGATTTCGATATTCCATTGGGTGTCCTCCCGCGCAGATCCGACTAACGAACCGCTAAAAGACGTTGCGTACTTCGCTAGGCAGCCAGGTTTAACCCATCACTTCGACGGTTGGTACGTTCCTATTGCTTCACGAAGAACACGTCCCATGCCCAACGCCCGACTTGTGCTCCGTGCACGTCATACACCTTCGCTCGATAGCGGAAGCGATTGCCGTATTCATCGGTACGCTTGGACTCCATATAGTTCAGACTGATCGCCAAAACTCCTAGCTGCCCCAATGTGTGAAGCTCACCGGGCTCGGAGATGCCGTTGTGATTCGCATCCTGCCACAGACGTAGCGACGAAAACGCCGTATCATGGGGTCAATGAGTCCGTCGTTATTCCCGCCGTTCACCGGTTTAAGGTTCAGCGAGCCCACTGAATGCGATTCTGGCTGGCTTTCTCGTTGTAATCTCGAATATTCAGAAACTTAGTTTGATAGCGAGCTATAACCGCGCTCATCACCCTCGTTCTGTTGTTTGTAGCGGCATTCCTAACCCCATCAATCTCCCGAGAGAACACCAATCTCATGTTCCTGAGTCCAGACATAAGGTCACGGGAAAACCGCTTATCTTTTCGAGAGCCAACATTGAAGCTTTTGCTTCTTCTAACTGGGAGAACGCTTCAGGGTCCGACGCATCCCGGATATTGCTCAGTGAAGATAAAAACTGTTCCGTCTGCATCATCTCTCCGAGCCGGAATTCATCTATCCCCCGTACAAATCCAGGGTTGCCATCAGCGGTGCCATCATTGAAAGCCACCGCGCGAACGACAATCCCGATCCGCATCAATTCCGGATCCACATCAATTGCCTCAAATCTTTCTAGAACATCCCCGGGTTCGATACCCGCTTTGATTCCATTCGTGAAACTGTCAACAAGCGACGTAGTGCTACCCAGAGAGAATTGATATGCGATTATCGTTTTGCCGTAGTCATTCCTTAAGGTTATTTTTATGTACCCTTCTGGGGTTTTCTCGATAGCCATTATGCTAAACGCCTTCGTCTCATTTAAAACAGGTAAGTCGGCGACGCTCAGATCTGCTATTAGCCTTGATCGGAGGCCGGAAATGTCTTCTTGTTTTCGGATTCCTGATTGCGCTATGAAGCCAAAAACCGCGAAGCTCAACAACACGGCGAAAAGAGAGAATCTTGCAGTGTGAGATAGATGTCTGCGCATTCTCATTGGCCCCCTCCTAGCGATCAAATGATTTCAAACAATCATCGTTGACGGCCGATCTTACTACGAGCCATTCCTCAACGCAATAGAATAGTAGTGGCAAAGCTTACTTAAGGTTGCGAATCGTCCTACTTTTTGAAAAACTCAGGATAACCCTTAGAATAAGGTTCTTCTCGCTCTGTAATGGGACGGCGTCAGGCCATACATCTTCTTGAAGGTCCTTACGAAACGACTCTCGTCCTGCATTCCGATCTTGGCCCTTATCTGCTTGACCGTCAGAGAGGTGGTTTCCAAGAGCTCGGCTGCCTTTTGCATTCTGACAATTTTGACATACTGTCCGGGCGGCATACCTATCTCCTCTTTGAATAAGTAGCACATACGTGAGCGAGAGAGTCTCGCTGATCGTGCGAGATCGTTGAGAGTCAGCCTTCTGTCAAGATTCGAGTTAATGTAACCCACGATCGTACGAATTGGCGGACTCATAGATCGCCCCTAAGCCAATGAAGCTGCTGATGGGGATGACCGTTGTCTCGATTGCTCTCGGCGCTCTATCGGGAAGGAATGTCTTTGCACTTCCATAACACGCAGCTTCGGGTGAACACCCGTCTAACGATGGCGGGACAATGAAGCGCCGGCGAGTGAGTTCTAACTTCACTCGGCTTATGACGTATGCTTCTCGACCGTGGAGACCAGCGCGTTCGGGTTAATGGGCTTGAGCAAGACGGCGTCCGCTCCCGCCGCCAGAGCCTCCTTCATTATCTCGCCGGTTCCGGTCACCATAACTACTGGAGTCATCCGAAGGTGGTCCAGCGCTCTGATCAATCTGATAAGCTGCAGTCCGTCAGTTCCATGCACACGGTAGCTAACCAGAATCACATCGTAAGGCTCTTTTTCCGCCAGCCGCTCGAAAGCGCATCCGCGATCGTTGCAGATGACAACGTGCCAGCCACGTCTTTCGAACATCTCCGCGAACAGTCTCGCAACGATCTGGGAGCCCTCTATGATTAGCATTGATTTCATGGGACGAGAGGACTCAAAAAAAGGAGAGGGAACGCCGGCGTACGGCCTTTGCTGGGTTCTTCGGTCCCGCCGCCCGGCGCACCCTCTCTAGCCGCTAAAGGAGAACGGTAGACAGATGAGTCAATGCTGACAGTACCCTCACTGCCGTTTCCGAGCGCTGGCTGTGGAAATTCGCGGCCATATTCTTCTCTCAACAATTGAGTCAACCGCTTCTAGTGTGATACTAATGAGCGCTGTCGCGCTCTGAATCACCGCCAGCGGTGAGGACTGTTTATATTCTAGCTCTCTGAATATCGTTGGCGTGGGTCATCTTAGGACTTGTGCTACCGAATGTCAATGAATATTTGCAGCGCCACGTAGGATATTCATCATTTCACGAGAAGGAGAGAATGGGCATGCCCCGACGTGAGTTGAGCGAATACGTAAGGCGGGTTATGAAGGCCAAGGGCTTGACGCAGAAGGACGTCCAGCGCCTGTCGGGCGGAAAAATAACCGCCGGCTATGTTGCCAGCCTTTCAATCGGGAGGGCCAAGAATCCTTCGGCGGAAAAACTCAAGGCTTTAGGCGATGGGCTTGGCGTGCACCCGGACGTGCTGTTTCATATCGCCTGCGGGATGCCGGAACCGATTGCCGAGGGGCAAAAAAGCAG
>WNFR01002456.1_pt1 | contig 28806 bp, 34 predicted proteins | sample 5400221 | NCBI WGS metagenome assembly WNFR01 (sample SAMN13153357, study PRJNA577476) | soil metagenome | isolation source: 40 cm soil under Madrone tree | place: USA:California | collected 2016-06-14
GGCGCCCAGGCGATGGCCGGCGGCAGCTTCCATGCGCCGACCTTCGCTCTTTCATGGCCGACCGGCGAGTTCGGCGGCATGGGGCTGGAAGGCGCGGTCAAGCTCGGCTACCGCAAGGAACTCGAGGCGATCGCCGATCCGGCCGAGCGGCGCGTGCTGTTCGACAAGATGGTGGCGCAGGCCTATGCGCGCGGCAAGGCGCTCTCGACCGCGACCTATTTTGAAGTCGACGAAGTGATCGACCCGGCCGATTCGCGGCGCTGGATCAGCACGGCCCTGCTCGGCGCCGAGCCGCGCCCGCGCAGCCGCGCCAAGCGGCGGCCCAACATCGATACCTGGTGACTACGGCGCCATCCAGAAGGTGTCGGGCTTGTAGAGGCCGATGAAGCCGCCCGGATCCCAGGCGAAGTAGCCCTTCTTCGGCACGTTGCGCATTTTGGGCGAGACCACGATCGGCTGCAGGATGCCGTTCACCGTGCCGATGGAGAATTGCTGGTCGGCGTTGATCTCAAGGATCTTGCCCCAGGCGTCGCGGCGCACCGCCGGATCGATCGATTTTTCCCAGACAGAGAGGAGATCGAGGAGCTTGTTGGGCTCCGGCATGTCGCATTTCTCGCCCTGGGTGCCGTTCGACTGGACGTACATGCCCCAGCGCGACCATTGCAGGCCGCCCTGCTGGGTGGGCGCGAATTCGCGCGGGCTGGTGTCGACGGACGGCACCGCGGTGGTGGCGCCGGCATACGCCGTCATGATGGCTTCGCCGTCGAATACTCGCAGGCGGAAATTCTCGATCGTCTGCGGCTTGGACAGGAGCTTGATGCCGATCTTCTTCCAGAAGTCGGCGATCAGCTGGAGCGCGTCGGTATCTTCGTTTTCTTCGCTGGTATGCTCGACCACGATGGTGGCGGGCCGGCCATCGGACAACAGGCGTATACCGACGTCGTTGCGTTTATTGAGGCCGGCCTGGTCGAGGAGCGCGTTGGCCTGCTTGGGATCGTAGTTCGCCCATTTGTTCGCATATTCCGGCTTGAACAGCTCGGAGCGCGGCATGATCGTGTTGTTCGAGGGGTGAGCAAGGCCGATATAGACGACCTGGTTCAGTTCGTCGCGATCGATGCCGAGCGACAACGCGCGGCGGAAGCGGACATCGCGCATCAACGTGCGCCACACCTCGTCCTTGGCGTTCATGTTGGGATAGAGCGCGATCTGCGAGCCCGAGCCGGACTCCCAGAGGTTCACGATCATGCCCGAGGTCTTGCTGCTCTTCTGCAGGAAGGTGTAGTCGCGCATGTTGATGTAGCGACTCTGCAGGTCCGACTCGCCCAGCCCGGCTTTGGCCGGCACCAGATTGGGCGCCGCAACGGTGAGGATGACGCGGTCGATATAGGGCAGTTGCACGCCCTTGGGGTCAATCCGGTAGTAGTAGGGATTGCGCACGAACACGAAGCGCTGCGCCGGCGAAAGGGTGGTGTTCACCCACGGGTTGAGCGACGGAAGGTCGGGATTGTCGTTGGCGTACATCACGTCCATGCGGCGGTAAATCGGCACCCAGCGCGCGCCGGGCTGGCCGCCCTTCGCTGCTTTGGCGATCTCGGCCGCATCGGTGTAGCGGATGTGGAATTTCTTCAGGTAGTGCGCCGGGCGGAAAAGGAACAGCGGCGCAGCCTGGGCCTGCGATTCGATGAAATAGGGATTGGGCGCGTCCCAGCTATAGCGGATTGTCGTTTCGTCGATGATCTCGACCTTGGGCGGCTTGCCGTCGACCAGCATCACCACCGGCGGACCGGAACTCGACAGCTCCTTGTTGTTGGCGACGTCCTCCCAGTAGAAGCGGAAATCCTCGGTCGTGAAGGGATGGCCATCCGACCATTTGTGGCCTGGCCGCAGCTTGAAAGTGAAAACCTTGCCGCCTTCGACCTGGTAGCTTTCGAGGATATCGGTCTGCAGCTTGAACTGGTCGTCGTAAACGATCAGGCGGGCGTTGCAGTAGACCGTCATCAGGCGGGTGTCGCGCGCGCTCGCGATCAGCATGTTGCACTGGCCGCCCGGCTGGCCCGGCGCTTCGGGGGTGTTGAAGCGCGTGACGATGGAGGGCGCCTGGGGAATGCGTTTGTCGACCGGCGGCAACGCACCGGATTTCACCTGATCGGCGAACATCGGCGTCTCTTGCATCGCCGGAAGAGGCTCGCCGGCAAAGGCCGGCCGCCAAAAGGCGCCAACCGCCATCGCCTGCGTGAGAAATCGCCTCTTCATTCTCCGACCCCGCCCATTACCCGGCCTTTTGCGCCGGAAAGCCTTAGTTCGGCCCAACGGCCGGCATCCCGGTTGATCAAATCGTCGAATGCCGCCACCGTCAATGGCGTCGCATTGACGCCGCCGGCCTGTCGACGAGTCGGCGACAGGCGCCACCCCGGCGTCTCAATAGCGGTCAAAGGCGCGCTTGGGGCCGGGCCGCGTGCCATCGGCTATGGCGGGCTTCGTCGTGCCGTTGGCGGCGACGGTGTCGGGTGCGTAGGGTCCGGTGACGCCCACCGGTCTGTCACCCTTCACCGTCAGGCGTTCCATGGTGCGGCGCGCCGGGTAGTAGTCGTGTGCGGCGTAGTGCTGGACCGAGCGATTGTCCCACATCACCAGGGTATTGGGCTTCCACTTCACGCGCAGTTGGTACTCGGGGATCGTGGCCTGGCGATAGAGAAAGGCGAGCAGCGTGTCGCTCTCGTCGGTCTTGAGGTCCTTGATGCGGGTGCAGAACTGCTGGTTGACGTACAGGACGCGTCGTCCCGACACCGGATGCACACGCACCACGGGATGCCAGGGATTGGGGAAATCATCTTCGAGCTTGCGCAGCTTGGCGCGGTCACTGTGTCCGAACAGCGGCCGCCATGGCTTGAAGTCGTGCAGCGCCTCCATGCCGTGGATGTGCTGCTTCATGCGCTCGGAGAGGCCGCGATAAGCAGCACTCATGCTCGCGAACAGGGTGTCGCCGCCGACCTCGGGCACGACCTTGGCGCGCAAAATGGTGCCCAGCGGCGGCGCCTCGCGGAAGGTTTCGTCGACGTGCCAGATGTCGGTCAGCGCCGGCGGATTTTCGGCGGAATAGTCGAGGATGATCACTTCCGGCTTGTCGGCGAGGTTGGGCGAAAAGGGATGGATGGAGAGCTCGCCGAACAGGGCGCCGAAGGCCATCTGCTGGTCGACCGTGATGTCCTGGTCGCGCAGCACGATCACCTCGTATTTGACCAGGGCGTCATGGACGATCTTGAACTGCGCCGGACTGAGCGGCCGGGTGAGATTCACGCCCTCGATCTCGGCGCCGATGAAGCCGTTGATGGGACGAACGCTGATCTCCGCCTCGGCGCGCTTGAGCGCCGCCGCCTGCCGAGCCGCCATTGTTTCCTCCACGTTCTTGCTTGCCGCCAGTCTAGCGCGATCGGCCGCGGTGCGGAACCGCCGATCCGTTGACGTGGCGGCGGCGGGCGCGCAAAAACGCCACAAATCGATTTCGTCGGGGGAAGTATGGCAAGCGGACTGGAAAGAGAATTCGTGACGCTGCACGAGATTGTCAAAGCGGCGAAGATCCGGCTCACCCCCAACATCTGGGACTACCTGATCGGCGGCACCGAGACCGAGACGACGCTGCGGCGCAACCGCATGGCGCTCGATTCCATCGCCTTCAAGCCGCGCGTGTTGCGCGACGTGTCCAGGATTGATCCGTCGTCGGAAATCTTCGGCCGCAAGATTCGCCTGCCGGTGATGCTGGCGCCTGTGGGCTCGCTCGAATCCTTCGAGCCGGGCGGCGGCATCACCGTCGCGAAGGGGGCCGGGGCGGGCAACGTGCCGATGCTGATCAGCTCGGTGACGACGCTGAAGCTCGAGGACATCGTCAAGGGCGGCAACGCGCCGAAGATCTACCAGCTCTATGTGCGCGGCGACGACAATTGGGTCGCCGACCGCGTGAAGCAGGCGATGGCTGCGGGCTACGACGCCTTCTGCATCACCGTCGACACCAACGTCTACAGCCGGCGCGAGCGCGACATCGCCAAGCGCTTCGTGAAGTCATGGCGCACCGCGGCCGTGGGACAGGACCACCAGGCCGCCTTCTCGTGGGCCAGCTTCGCGCCTTTGCGCGAGAAATTTCCCGACGTGAAGTTCGTGCTGAAGGGCATCGGCACGGGCGAGGATGCCGAGATCGCCTTGCAGCATGGCGTCTGGGGCGTCTATTGCTCCAACCATGGCGGCCGCCAGCTCGACCATGGCCGCGGCTCGGCCCAGGTGCTGCCGGAAGTGATCGGCGCGGTGGCTGGACGCGCCAAGATCATCGTCGACGGCAGTTTCAGCCGCGGCAGCGACATCGTGAAGGCGATCTGCATGGGCGCCGACTGGGTTGGCCTCGGCCGGCTCTATTGCTACGGCCTCGCCGCCGCCGGTGCCGCCGGCATCGAGCGCGTGATCGAACTCCTCGAGGAGGAGATGAAGGAAGTCATGGGCCTGCTAGGCGTCTCCAGCCTGAAACAGCTCGACAAGAGCTATATCAGCGCCGCGATGCCCACCAACCTGCCCCACGTGCACAGCGCGTTTCCGCTGCTCAATCTCGAGGACCAGGGGTATTAGTTCATAGCTGGGAGCGCGGCACTGGAATGCCGCGCTCCCAGAAAATGGGCGGCCTTTACCCCCGGCCGACGAACGGCATCTTGGTCGCCATCACCGTCATGAACTGGACGTTGGCGTCGAGCGGCAGGCTGTCCATGTAGACAATGGCCTGGGCCACCGCGTCGACGTCCATGCGCGGCTCGACGATGGTGGTGCCGTTGGGCTGGAGCACGCCCTTGGTCATGCGCTCGGTCATCGGCGTCGCGGCATTGCCGATATCGATCTGGCCGCAGGCGATGTCGTAGGCGCGGCAATCGAGCGAGGTCGATTTGGTGAGGCCCGTGATGGCATGCTTGGTCGAGGTATAGGCCACTGAAAACGGTCGCGGCGCATGCGCCGAGATCGAGCCGTTGTTGATGATGCGGCCGCCGCGCGGGCTCTGCGCCTTCATGATCTTGATGGCTTCCTGCGTGCACAGGAAAGGTCCGGTGAGGTTGGACATCACCACCGTCTGCCAGGTCTCGAACGGCAGGTCTTCCAACGGCACGGGCGGCGCACCGCCGCCGGCATTGTTGAACACGAGGTCGAGGCGGCCGAATTTTTCCTTGGTCCGGGCGAACAGGGCCTGGATCGACTCCCGCTTGGTGACGTCGGTCGGCACGGCCAGGGCATTGGGCGTGTTGTTGCCGGCCATCTTGGCGGTCTCGTCGAGCGCCTCCTGCCGGCGGCCGGCCAGTACGACCTTGTAGCCGACCTTCAGCAAAGCGAGCGCCGAGGCGCGGCCGATGCCGCTGCCCGCACCGGTGATGACTGCAATTTTACCGCTCATGGCTTCTTCCTCCTTGAAGGCGCGGACCCTAGCAGACCCACGCGCCGCAGTTGAAGCGTCCGTTTGCCCGGTGCACTCTGCCGCCATGTTGCGCCGTTCCTTCGTCGCTGGCCTCGGCGGTCTGTGGCTGCCGTCCGCAGTGCGAGCCGAAGTCTCGTTGGCGGCCGATCCCTTCGCCCTCGGTGTCGCGTCGGGCCGGCCCACCCCCGACTCCGTTGTGCTGTGGACCCGGTTGATGCCGGCGGGTCAATTCGGTGAGCGGCTCGGCCCGGCGATGACGGTCGATTGGGCGATCGCCGAGGATGAGGCGATGCGGCGCATCGTACAGACCGGCCAGGCGATGGCCGAGCCGGACTGGGCGCACTCCGTCCACGTCGAGGTGGGTGGATTGAAGCCCGGCCGACCCTATTGGTATCGCTTCACCGTGGTCGGCAAAGCCAGTCCGGTCGGCCGCACGCGCACGGCGCCGGCATCGACCGAGCGCCTGCAGGCATTGCGCTTCGCCTTCGCCTCCTGCCAGCAATACGAGCAAGGCTATTATACCGCTTTTCGTCACATGGCGGCCGAGGACATCGCCGTCGTCGTGCATCTCGGCGATTACATCTACGAGATGTCGTGGGGGCGGGACCTCCTGCGCCGCCACGAGGGCGGACGGGCGACGACGCTCGATGAATATCGCGACCGCTACGCGCAGTACAAATCCGACCGTGACCTGCAGGCCGCGCACGCCGCGCATCCCTGGATCGTCACCTGGGACGATCACGAGGTCTCCGATGACTACACTGACGATATCTCGCCGCAGGAGCCCGATCACGCGCGCTTCCTGGCGCAGCGCGCGGCGGCCTACCAGGCGTATTGGGAGCATATGCCGCTGCCGCTCTCGATGCAGCCGCGCGGGCCGTCGCTGCATCTCTACGATCGCTATCGCTTCGGCGATCTGGCGGAATTCCACGTGCTCGATGACCGGCAGTACCGCTCGCACCATGCCTGCCGCGCGACCTTGCAGCGCGGCAAGCTGCTGACCGATTGCGCCGAGCGGGTCGATCCCACTCGCAGCATGCTGGGTGCGGCGCAGGAAGCCTGGCTCGCAGAGGGCCTCGCGCGCGCCTCGACACGCTGGACCCTGATCGCCCAGCAGACGCTGATGGCCCAGCTCGACCGCGGCGACGCCAACAAGCCCGTCTTCTGGGCCGACGGCTGGGACGGCTACGCCGCACCTCGCCAGCGTCTGCTCGACGCGGTTGCCGCCTCGCCTGTGCGCAACACACTGGTGCTGGGCGGCGACGTCCATTCTTTCTGGGCGGCGGATCTCAAGCGCGATTTCGATGCGCCTGGCGCGCCGACCGTCGCCACCGAGTTCGTCGGCGGCTCGATCACTTCGCAGGGCCCGGCGGAGAGCCGCGTGAAGGCTCTGGTCGCGAAGAACCCGCACATCCGCTACGCCCGCAGCGGTCATTTCGGCTACGCGCTCGTGGCGCTCGATCCTAAGGCGGCGCACGTCGATTTCCGCATGGTCGACACAGTGAGAAGCGAACAGTCCGGCATCGCCAACGGCGCACGCTTTGCCGTGGAAGCCGGCCGGCCAGGAGTGGTGGCCGCCTAGGTAAGGCTCTTCACGTAAGCGCGCCAGCCGCCCAGCGCAGTGATGTCCTTGGCGTCGGCGGTGGCGTGGCTTTCGCAGAGAAAGCCCAGCACGCTCGACCCATCGGCCAGAGCGACGGTGCCGAGACCGAGGGGTGCCGGGATCCGGCGCACGAAAGCGCCCACTTTGTCGGCCGGCAGGCTCCAGACTTCGAGTTCGATCGCGCCGCCGCCGTCGGCTACGCGTACCATGCCCGGCCGGTGCGGCGGGCCGCCGGGCAGGCTATAGAAGCGGTAGAATGGCGCGGTGCGGCAGGCGCTCTCCTGCCGGCCGCCCAGTTCGGTAAGCTGGCGATTGAGCGGCAGGCCGCTCATATGGGCGCCGACCACGGCGATCGAGACGCGATCTTCGGGGACGACCGGGTCGGTTTCCGGCGGCGGCAGTTGGCTTGTCGTCTTGCCGAGCGGCAGGCCAAGCAGGCGTTGCCAGCGCGCGCCGAATGCCAGCAGCGCGCGCTCGGCATGCGGGCGGGCGATCAGGGTGATGCCGAAAGGCAGGCCATCGGGTCGAAAGCCAAAAGGCAGCGCGAGTGCGCTCAGCCCGAAGAAATTCACGAAGTTGGTGTAGCGGCCGAGATGGGAATTGTAGAGCACGGGCTCGCGCTCGAGATCGGCCAGGCGATAGATGGTGCCCGCGGTTGGCAGGGCAAGGAAGTCGAGGCCCTGCATCTCGCATTCGGCGCGCGCCTTCAGCTCGGCGAGCTCGTACTGGCCCTCGAAGGCATCCACGGCGCTGTATTCACGGCCGCCCAGGATGATCTGGCGCGTGGCGGGCCATATGCCCGCCTTGTCGCCGGCGCTCTCCAGGAAAGCTCCCACCGCCGCCGTGCGCTCGGCGATCCACGGGCCGCTGTAGAGAAGCTGGGCGGCGTCACGAAAGGGCGCGTAGTCGATTTCGACGGCCTGGCCCCCCATGCCTTTCAGATCCTCGATCGCCCTGGCATAGAGGGCGGCATAGTCGGCATCGCCGAAGAACTCCGCATCCTTGGCGTGGAGCACGCCGAAGCGGAATATGGCGGCGATCGTCGATGCGACATGTGGCGGGGCGGCAACCGCCAGCACGGCATCGGCGTCGGCGCAGCTGAGCGCGAACACCGAGACGCAATCGAGCGAGCGGCAGGCCGGGACCACGCCTGCGGTACTGAGCAGGCCGGGCGTCGGCTTGAGGCCGACGATATTGTTGAAGCCGGCGGGAACGCGGCCCGAGCCCGCGGTGTCGGTTCCAAGCGAGAAGCTCACCAGCCCGGCGGCGACGGCAACGGCTGATCCGGAGCTCGAGCCGCCGGGAATGAACGCGGCATCAAAGGGATTGCGCGGCACGCCGTAGGGCGAGCGGACACCCACCAGGCCGGTGGCGAACTGGTCGAGGTTGGTCTTGCCGATCACCAGCGCGCCGGCCTCGGTCAGGCGTTGCACGACGTCGGAGGAGTCCTTGGCTTCGTAGGCGAAGCCAGGGCAGGCCGCCGTCGTCGTCATGCCCGCGACATCGATATTGTCCTTCACTGCGAAGGGCACGCCGAACAGCGGCTGCCGGTCGAGCAGCGACGGATCGCGCGCCAGCTCAGCGTCGAGTTGCGCCGCGCGTGCGCGCAGGTCGGAGTCCGAGGCGCGCGAGATCCAGACCTTGTCGTCGCCTGCCGTCGCGATGCGCCGCAGCACCTCTTCGATCACGGCGCTGCAGGAGAGCGTGCCGGCGCGATAACGAGCGCGCAGCTTGTGGAGACCGAGATCGAAGGAAGCGTTCATGCACCTCTTCTAACCCGGGAGCGGGGGCCATGCAGCCGTCGCGTTTGGCATGCTCCTTGCTGCCTGTGCGGCCGGCCGCAAAGCCGCTCTTGCGCCTGATGGCTTCAATGCGCGAAGTTGCGGAGCATTTTGCTTGGGGGGAGGAAATCGTGGCCGAAGAGAAGCCCGACATCGGAAAGCTGGTCGATGAGGCCGCGAAGGCGATCGGCCTCGCGATCGCGCCTGAGTACCGCGACGATGTGATCCTGAACTACGAGCGTTCGCTCGCGATCGCCGCCCCCTTGCTTGCCGTACAGCTCGATGACGATCTCACCCCGGCGCCGGTGTTCCAGCCGTGAGCGGGATGGACGCCCTGTCGGCCGACGCCACGGCCAGCGAGATCTCGCGCGCGGTCGCCGGCGGCACGGACAAGGCAACTCCCGTGGTCGAGGCGGCCCTCGCCCGCATCGCCGCTTCCGAGCCCAAGGTCAACGCCTTTACCGACATTGTGGCCGACCGTGCGCGCAAGCGCGCCGCGGCGGTCGATGCCGGCGAGACCAAGGGGCCGCTGGCGGGCGTGCCCTTCGCGGTCAAGAACCTGTTCGATATAGCCGGCCTCCCGACGCGCGCCGGCTCGAAGATCAACAACGACAATCCGCCGGCCGCGCGTGACGGCGCGCTTGTGCGGCGCCTGGAAGAGGCCGGCGCCATCCTGGTCGGCGGTCTCAACATGGGCGAGTACGCCTACGATTTCACCGGCGAGAATGCGCATTACGGCCCGTCGCGCAATCCGCACGATACCACGCGCATGACCGGCGGCTCGTCCGGTGGTTCGGGCGCGGCAGTGGCGTCGGGCGAAGTGCCGCTGGCACTGGGCTCCGACACCAATGGCTCGATCCGTGTGCCCGCGGCGCTGTGCGGCCTGTTTGGCCTCAAGCCGACCTACGGCCGTCTCAGCCGGGCGGGCTCCTTTCCCTTTGTCGATTCCTTCGATCATCTCGGCGGCAGCCTATGTCATCACCGCCATCGAGGGCGCGCAGCTCCATCTGGCGCGGCTCAAATCGCGGCCGCAGGATTTCGATCCCGACACGCGCGAGCGTTTCATGGCGGGCGCCCTGTTGCCCGGCTCGTGGTACGTGAAAGCGCAACGCTTCCGCCGGCGCTATCGCGAAGCGGTGTTGAAATTGTTCGACGATTTCGATGTCATCCTGGCCCCGGCCACGCCCTGCAGCGCGCCCAAGCTCGGCCAGAAGATGATGACCATCGGCGGCGTGGAGCTGGCTGTGCGCGCCAATCTCGGCATGTTCACCCAGCCGATCTCCTTCATCGGCCTCCCGGTGGCGGTGGCGCCGATGATGCATCCGGGGCCGATGCCGCTCGGCGTGCAGATCATCGCCAAGCCCTTCAACGAGCAGGCGGTCCTGCGCGTGGCGCATTGGCTGCAGCAACAGGGCGTCGCCGGCGCCGACAGGGGGAAGCTGTGAAGATCAACGATCCGGCGGTCGTGGCCGAAGTGACGGCGGCCTTTCAGCGCTACGAGACCGCGCTCAACAGCAATGATGTCGCCACGCTCGACGAATTGTTCTGGAAGAGCCCGCACACGCTGCGCTACGGCGTCGGCGAACAGCTCTACGGCTACGACCAGATCGCGGCTTTCCGCTCGGGCCGCAATCCGGCCTTCGTCGCCAGGCGCGAGCTGCTGAAACTGTGGATCGTCACCTACGGCAATGATTTCGGCACCGCCAACTGCGAGTTCCTGCGCGAGGGCGCGACCAAATCCGGCCGCCAGAGCCACACCTGGATGCGCACGGTGGACGGTTGGCGCATCGTCGCCGCCCATGTGTCGCTGCTCGGCGAAGCGACGGTGATGAAAGCGTAAAGTCGTCCTGAGCGCAGCGAAGGACCTCACGCCCGCGCCGCGCTCGGTATCGGCGGCCCGCGTTCGATCGCTTGGCGAGGTGCATCGCTGCGCTCAGGACGACAAGAGCTGATTGTTTAACTCGACACCGATCGGAATTTTCAATGTTGAAACTCCTTCTCACTCACACGCCGCAGGCGCGGCGCCAATACTATGGAGCGGGTCCCCTCGAGAGGCTGCACGCCCTCGTCGACGTCACGCTGCACGAGGCCAATGAGCCGCTCGATCCACAGTCCCTGATCGAGGCCGCGGAGAGCGTCGACCTGATCCTCGCCGACCGCGCCACACCGGTGCCGGCAGACATCTTCGGCAGCTTGGATCACCTGCGGGTGGTGATGCGCAGCGCCGTCGATATCCGCAACATCGACGTCGCTGCGGCTTCGGCGGCAGGCGTCCTGGTCACCCAGGCCGAAGCCGGCTTCGTCAAATCCGTGGTCGAACTGGCGCTGGGCTATCTCGTCGACCTGTCGCGCGGCATCTCGCGCGCCACGGCGGACTACCAGGCCGGCCGCTTGCCCGAGATCCGCGTCGGCCGGCAATTGTCCGGCAGCACGGTCGGCCTGATCGGCTATGGCCGCATCGCCCGCGATCTCGCGCCGCTGCTCGCCGCGCTCGGCATGACAGTGCTGGTGTCGGACCCCTACGCCCAGCTCGACGACCGGCGGTTCATCAAGCTGCCGATGGACGACCTGCTCGCACGCGCCGACTACGTTATCTGCCTCGCCACCGCCAACGAGGAGACCGAGAACCTGCTGGGCGAGGCGGCCTTCGCCTGCATGAAGCCGGATGCCTTCTTCATCAACCTGTCGCGCGGCAACCTGGTGGACGAGGCGGCTCTCGCCAGGGCCCTGACCGAAAACCGCATCGCCGGCGCCGCCATGGATGTCGGCCGCGCGCCTGACCAGATGCCGTCATTGGCTTTGGCAAGCCTGCCCAACGTCATCGCCACGCCGCACATCGGTGGCCTGACGCCATCGGCCAGCGAGAGCCAGGCCATGAACACCGTCCACCAGGTCGAGGCACTGGCGAAAGGCGAGGTCCCGAACGGCGCGGTCAATCTCGACAAGTGGACGCGACGCGGCTGACTCAAGCCTTGCCGCAGCGCGCGGTCGTCTCTCTGGCCTGCCGCTCGCTGCCGTTGCCCAGCCCCGGGCGCTCACGGTAGGTGACGGTCGTGCGGTCGCCGCCCGTGACCTCGAAGACGTACAGGACGGGGCTGGCCGGCGACAGCGGCCCGGCGGCTGCCTCCTTCACGACGATTTCGCCCCGCCGCCCGCTGGCCATCGGAAGGTAGGCCGATCGATAGCCGGTCGTGTAGAAGGCGGAGATGCAGGCGCCGACATGGTCCCACGGCGCGGGCACCGTCAGGCTGAACCGCACCGGCTGGTTACGCACCTCGTCGGGCGTGGAGGCGCAGGCGGTTGCGCCGAGGACCAGCAGCAGCAGCGAAAAACGAACAGCCTTCATGATATCTCCTGAAACCAGCCATAGCTGCGCATGAGGTCATTGCGCGATTCCCGGCGTCACCGCGCCATTGTCGCCGTTCAGCCGGCCATTCCAGCCATAGCCGACATAGCCTCCGGCCGCGTCGTAGAGATAATCGAATCCCTCGAAGAACAGCCGTCCCGTGTTCACGAAGACTCCCGCGTCCTGCACGATCTCGACCTTGACCGGTTGAAGCGGGTTGCGGTTCTCGCCGACGGTGAAGGCATAGGAAGCAGGTTGCAGGGTGCGCTTGTCCGGCAGGTAGATCTCGATCCTTGTGCCGGCCGGCGCCCGGGTGCCGCGCGCCAGCGCCGTGCCGGGCGGGGGCGACAGGAACATATAGTCGATGCCGGTATCGACCAAGATGGTGCCGCTGCCGGTGACGCCATTGACCGAGACGGTGAGGGGCGCCGCATTCCAGTCCATGGGATTGCCGGTCTTGGGCGTGAGTTTCACCAAGGCAAAACCCCGCGTGAGATCCGGAGTCATCCCGAGATGGATGGCGGTCCGCGTGACCACGTAGCCCGGTCGCACTGAACTCACCGGCGCGCCCGAGGCGAGCGACGTGAGATTGACGAAGGGGTTGCGCGGCGCCCCGGGCGTCGAGCCCTGGGCCGCGTCGCGATCGAAGCCGATGCCCATGAAGGAAACGCCCCGCGGATTCGAATCGGGCCTGCAGTCGCGCGCATTGGGCCGGCAACTGATGTTCTCCACCCGCAGCAGCTGCACGCGGGCGGTGGCGACATGCGTGTCGACGTTGCTCCGGATCTCGACGTCGGTCGTGTAGTAGGTGCCGCCGAGGATGCGTCCGCTGCTGTTGTAGATGATCTGGCCGGGTCCGCCCGCGATATCGCCCGGTCCGGGCGTGAAATGCTCGGCCGCCACGGCGATACCGGTCGATCCCGTATCCATGCCGAACGGCCTCGGAGGGGCGCCATGAAGCTTGAGGTATACCTGCGGCACGTGCGCCGCGCCGATCGGGCCGTTCGCGAACGGAATCTCGATGGCCGCAAGGCCACTATACGGGCTTGAGCCGGGGGCCTGGCTCACGGAGCCGGGCCTCGGCGCCGCCGTATCAAGAGGTCCGCTTGGGGTACACGCAGCTGCGCCCAGCAGCAGCACTCCAACAATCTTTTTCATTTTCGGTGATCTCCCCCAGACCGGGCAGACCGTCGCTACTCGCATGCAACACGTCAACAGCTTTCGAACGGAGACCTCTTCGCCGGAGCCCGCTGTCGATGCGGTGCCGTCATTCTACGCGGTTGGCATCTGCCTGCGCGGTATCAAATCGGCGCTTTGCGCTTGGGCAGGGTGAATCCGTTGCAGCGCAATTTCTGCTCCAGCACCTTGATGCCCATTGCCGTGTTGCCCTTGTTGCAATTGTCGATGGCTTCGATGGTCGAGAAATCGGTCCTGATGCCGCCGTTGCCGCCGGCGCTACCAGTATATCGACGCGCGAGCTCTCCGAGTTCAGAACAGTAAGCCTGATCGTCGCCTTGCGCGAACGCGGGGAGCGCTGGCAGCAGGAGTGCCATGACGCCGAACAGGCTTTTGATGATGTTGCCGCGCGCCATGTGCGTCTCCTATGCCCGAGACGCCTTCTTGCGACTCTCTCGAGTTGGATCAAACAGTTTTTAATCATGCGCGACGATGATCGGGCAAATCAGGAATGACCTGGGCAGTACTTGCGTGACGCCAACTCATCGCGAGGTGATTGTTAAGGCCGTGTGACAGCAGGTTGTTTTCGAATGTCCGGTATTCAATCCTCTCACTCGTCGGATGGGCGCTTGCATCCCACATCTCGCTTCCCAACATCCAGATCGGGAATGCAGATAAAATGACAAGGTTCTTTCTCGCAGCGCCGAAGGCTGTTGTCTCGTGCTCGAATTTCATTCGTGCAGGGGCAATGCTTTCGAGCGTGATCGTTGCTATTGGCTGCGTCGGGAGTGTATCAGCCGCCCCACTTTCCGTGGGCGGCGAATCCACGGCGACGATCGGCTCGCCGTCATCCGAATCCATTTTCCTCGCTCAGGCATCGAGCAACAACATGGCCCGATGCCAGCAGCTCTACGGCGTGTGGGCGCGTCTCAATGGAACCTCGAGTTATTCCAAGGAAGTGGCCCCCGATATGGCGTTGGAAGATTGCCGGAAAGGTAATTTCGATGCCGGTGTCGCGGAGCTGACACAGGCGCTTCAGCGCGCGGGGATCACCGTTCCGCCACCGGAGACGGCGGCCGCCCACTAGCATATTTGCCGGTGCCATGGCCGAGATGCAGATCTTGCGTCTCGGCTTCATCGACGTTGCGCGCGAGAGACCAAGCGCTGCGCGGAGCCGGAAGTATCTCTACGCGAGATTACGATTACGCGCGGTCTCCTAGCCGCATGCGGCTTGGAGGGACATTACAGCTCCCATGGTTTTCAGCACTTGCGGCGTCAGTATCGACGTATCGCCCTTGGCCATTGCTGCATTCGTCTTGTTCATGGCGTCGATCGCGGCGGCGCGTTCGGAGACGCTTATTCTGTTCGACATGCAAATACAGATATTCTCTCCGTCGGGGACTGGATTGCCAGTCATGCAGGCGTTGACGAAATCGTCGGCCAGGGCTTGGAACGCGACACTTGAAATCAGGACGCACGCGACCGCTGCGGCTCGTACAAGACTACTCATGAATGCTCCAGAGAAGGGGGCAATGCCGAAGCATCGCAAAGTGACCTTCTATCCCGAGTAGATGACGCCAGTCACGGGCGCCATCGGTGATCGCTCGCACCCTGCGCCGGACACCAGCTACGATGCTGGCATACCGCCCCGAGGGAGGCGCCGCCGCTCGATCTCCGCCGCAGTCTCGTCAGCGAGTTTCACCAGCGCAGCATGGCGCGCCTTGAGACCGGCGCGCGCGTTCGACAGGGGATTGAGCGAGGCCACGAGGAGCTGGATCGAGACCTTGCGCGCCTCCGCACGCTCCCTCTTCAGCGCTTGTTCCAGATCCCCTATGCGCCGCCTCGTCATCGTGTCATCGAGCATGGCTCTCTCTCCTGAAAAGCTGGTTCATCTTCGAGGCGCTCGCGTTCGCGAAGCGGGCTTGTGAGGAAGTCGCCTGATGCCGAGCCGCTCATCACGGCTTCTCGGCCGGTGGTCTCAATTCCTCGGCAACCATTTGGGGTCGTCCTCCTGCAAGGGGATGCTGTCCCATGGGATGCAACACCGCCTGCGGACGAGTGTTGCGTGGAAAGTTGACGAGTCTAGACCGTGTGCAGCGACGCCCCCTTCAAGGTACCGGTGCGGCTTCCGGATCGCCGATTATTAATATGGGCCGTTATTGGGTCTATTTAAGGGGGGACAAATGGCCCTGCGGGCGGTCGATAAAAGGGCGCGGCCCCTGCAGGTATCCGTGACCAACACCAAAGGACAATTGACGGAACGGGCGCGCCGCGCCGAGCTCAGCGAGCAAGCCATCCTGACCCGCTACGCAGGCGGCTGGTATTGTGGATGCTGTCGATGAAGACGCCCATGCAGGCCTGCGTGTCGGCAGCGGTAAAACTGAAAGCCGACGCGACTCCTTTATCGGGGTGACCGGTTAAGCGGTGCGCCGTCGGGACGGAGACCGCCTCCGGGGCGGAACGAACAGAACGAGGCCTGTGCCGCCGCACTTCGCGCAGGCGAATCTCGCCGATCCGGGGGTGCGCTCTGCCAGATCGGCATTCGTGCAATCGGGGTACGTCCGCCGACGGCACGGCACACAACGGACCGCCAAGCGCACACCGATGTCGCGCAGCTCGCCGAACGTCCAATCCCGATAGCCAACAGCGCTTGCCAAGAGCCCGGCTGCGCCAGTGTTGAATGTTTCGGCTCCCTGCATGTGCCTGCCCTTGCAATGCTGATCCAACCTCGTAGCGCAGAGTGACTCGTTTTAGGACCGGAAACAAGAACAAAAAGAGAACATTGGCGTGGGATGAAAGCCGCCATCTTCGATGAAGCGCTTGATTTAACCATTTGGTTAATTAATATATCCATCAAATGATGGATCTGAGCCACATCTTTGCCGCCCTTGCCGATTCGCGCCATCTCGCGGCACCTGAAGGCGCTGAAAGAGGCCGCGCTGATTTTCAACGATCGGCAGGGCGATTTCCACCGAACCTTTTGGAACAGCGCGCTGGACAAGCTCGCCGCCTATCTCGGGACGCGCCGGGAGGCTTCCGCGAAAGTTTAGTGCCAGCGAATTTGGATTAGGGGAGGATCACCAGTGTCTTTGAAGACCTATTCTGGAAGTTGTCATTGCGGCGCCGTGCGCTTCGAGGCCGACATCGATCTCGGCGAAGGCACCAATCGCTGCAACTGCTCCCTCTGCGCCAAAGCGCGCGCCTGGTTCACGCTCGTCAGTCCGGATCGATTTCGCCAGATCGCCGGCGCCGACGCCCAGTCGGAATATGAGTGGACGCCGGCGAGCCATCCCGGTCCGAACCTGCACTATCGCTTCTGCAAGACCTGCGGTGTCCGCACCGCCGGCCGTGGCGACCATGGACCCGGCGGCGGCCCTTTCTATTTCATCGCCGTCGCGTCGCTCGACGATGCCGATCCCGACGAACTCGCGGCGTCGATCCGCTATATCGACGGCCGCCATGATCGTTTTGACCGGGTGCCGGAGGATGTCCGTCTGCTCTAAGTCGCCAGCGAGACGGCGGCTGGTTGCAGCTGGAAGATACCGCGCGACGGCTTTCCACCACGTCCGCAGAGTGTTGGCGTTCACCCCGTTCCGGGGATACACGTGCGGAATGTCGGCCAAGCTCCCGCTTGTCTCTCGTTATGCGGCGTTCGGAACTCCCAGCAAGGAACATTGCAATGATCCCTGACGAACTGCGCGCGCGTTATCGAGCGGCGAAAAAGATCCGTGACGAAGGGGCCATTGGCAACTTGTTCGACGGCGTATCCATAACGGCGCATGGGTTGGACACCAGGCTTCTTGCCTGGCCGGGGACGGGTTACCAAACCGAGTCGGTCCACGTGACGACGGTGAAACCCGGTCAGCAAAGCGATCGCTACACGTATGACCTGGCCGAAGAGGCGATCCTCTGTCGCTACGGAACCGCCGAGGTGTGGTTGCGCGATCGATGGGTCATCCTCAAGCCCGGTGACATGGCCTATATACCCGAGGGCGTGGAACGCCAGATCAGGAACCCTGCGACGAATGGGGCCGATGCGATTCTCGTGAATCAAATCTGCCCGCCGCAGTTCGACCTCTACGCCGATCGATCAGCCCGAAGTTCGCGCCCAGAATCTCGCTCCGGACGACGTAAGGGCCAAGGGGGCACTGTTCAACGTGCTTATGGGTGTTGCCTTTACCGGGATCGGTCTGCCGATGCGCCTTGTCCTGTGGCCCGGCGCCGGGACTCGCCTCGTTGGCTTCAACTACGCCTACTGCGGAACGAACGTTCGACGCCGAAGAAAACGATGTGGTCATGGCGCCCTGTGGCATTGCCCATGGTCACCGCAGTATCGCGGGACACGGTCCTTCCTTGATGGGAGGTTTTGCCTCGCCGCCGCAGATGGATCTCGTGATCCCGACTTCGTACTACAAGAATGGTGTCTACTCTCTCACCCGCCGGTCGTTCAATTGACGGATGCCGAGCAGCATGCGGCAGACCTGCCCGCATAGAGCACTCTCAGCTCTTTTGGCGATTGGAGACCACGGATGAACCATCAGGACCAACCGCCCCGCCGCTCCCGGCGAACCGTGCTCGCCAGCGGCGCCGCCTTGCTGGGCGCCAACATCCTGCCGGAGGTTGCGCAGGCGCAGACCGTGACAACGCCGGTGCCCACGGCCCCCACGCCGCCGCCCGCCCGCAAGGTCGTGGCACCCAATGTGCCGCCGGGCGGCTACAACATCTTGTTCATCCTGGTCGATCAGGAACACTTCTTCGAGAAGTGGCCCTTCCCGGTGCCGGCCCGCGAATGGATCAAGGCGCACGGCATCACCCTCAAGAACCACCAGGGCGCCTCGTGCGTCTGCTCGCCGGCGCGTTCGACGATCTATACCGGTCAGCACATCCAGCGTACCGGCGTCTTCGACAATGCCAACTCGCTGTGGCAGCGCGACATGTCGACCTCCGTGAAGACCATCGGCCATCGCCTCTCCGAACTCGGCTATCACCCTTCGTACCAGGGCAAGTGGCACCTCAGCGTCAACCTCGACCAGGTCGAAGACGCAATCGATGCGCCGTTCGCGGCCTACCGCAAGATCATCGAGACCTATGGATTCCAGGATTTCTTTGGCGTCGGCGACATCAACGACCGCACGCTCGGCGGCTATGATTTCGACGAAACGACTGCCGCTTTCAGCGCCCGCTGGTTCCGAACCAAGGGCGAAGAGCTGCGCGCGGCCGGCAAGCCCTGGTACCTCGCCGTCAACTTCGTCAATCCGCACGACGTGATGTTCATCGATTCCGACCTGCCGGGCGAGACCGTGCAGGGCAAGATCTCGGCCATGAAGATCGCTCGCCCGCCGGCGGACGAGATCTACCAGGCGACCTGGGACGTCGACCTGCCCGCCACCCGCAGCCAGGCGCTCGACGCGCCCGGCCGGCCGCGCGGCCAGAAGATCTACCAGGAGGTCCAGGACGTGCTGGTGGGTGCCTGGCCCGACGAGGACCGGCGCTGGCGCCTGCTGCGCGACTATTATTACAACTGTATCCGCGATTGCGACCGCAAGGTGATGAGCGTGCTGGAAGCGCTCAAGGCCAACCGCATGGACGAGAACACAATCATTGTCTTCACCGCCGACCATCGTCCATCCCGCTTATCCCGGCGGCGTGGACTGCAAGGCCGTCACCTCGCAGATCGATCTCGCGCCCACCTTTCTGGCGCTCACCGGCGCCAGCCCCGCCGTGGTCAGGAAGGCCGCCGATGGCCTGAAGGGCCGCGACTTCTCCCGCCTTCTGGCCGATCCACAGAAGGCGGGTCTGGACTCGCTGCGACCGGCCGCCTTGTACAATTACAACATGCTGTCGTTCCAGGACGCCAAATGGGCGACGCGGATGGACGAGTACATGAAGACCCCAGGCGTCTCCGAGGCGGAGAAGATCAAGACGCTGATCAAAATCGAGCCCGACTTTCACAATCGCTGCGCCATCCGCAGCATCTTCGACGGCCGCTATCGCTTCAGCCGCTATTTCTCGCCGCTTGACTTCAATACACCGGCGACCTTCGACGCCCTGGTGGCGAAGAACGATATAGAACTCTACGACCCCGACAGCGATCCCGAGGAGATCAACAACCTCGCCATGGATACCGGGAAGAATCGCGATCTGATCATGTCGCTGAACGAGAAGCTGAACCGGCGCCTCGCCGAGGAAGTGGGCGCGGATGACGGCAGCTTCCTGCCGCTCAAGAACGGCAAGTGGTTTTTTCCGCCGGCCAACGAGCGCGGGTAACGTCGCTATAGCTGATCGGAAGGTGCTTCAGGAGCGGCCGCCACTTCGTCCAGCCATGCCCTCGCGGCATCATAGTCCCGGAAGATTTGTAGCGGTCGTCGCGTGGTCACGGTGGCTTCGAAGACCTTGGCCAACTCGGAAATGGCGTCGGATGCGACAACAATAGCAAGCGGGCCGGTGGGCTTTCCGCCGGCGAGGGCCATCACACGCATTCCAATCAATCGCACGTCCTGCGTCGGCATCGTTGCAGCAATGCCTGTCAGGTCGAAAACCTTGCGGTACGGCAGTGCCCCAACACGATCGATGTCGTCGAGGTAGAAAAGCACGTCCGTTGCGTTGATCTCACCCTTGCCGACGGCCAGCACCAGCCGCGCTGGATGTGAGACTGTCCACGTGATCGGCATGAGACACCCCTAAGAGAACAATACGGGATATGGCGCTCGTCGGGTCATGATACCATTAAATAATCGGCGCCGCGTTCTTCCCCTGCGTTTCCGCTGCAACTGCCTTATCGGCCGCCAAATCAGCACCTTCTTGATGGCTTATCCATTGAGCTAAGTATTTTGCCGTGATACTTAGCTTTATGGAACAGTATCAAGAGCGACTGAACGGCATCTTCCAGGCGCTTGCCGACCCCACGCGCCGAGCGGTGTTGGGGCGACTGGGCAAAGGCCCTGCAAGCATCAGCGAGTTGGCGAAGCCATTCGACATGGCTTTGCCATCCTTCATGAAACACATCCATTTTCTCGAGGACAGCGGATGGATCCAGACGCGCAAGGAAGGTCGCGTGCGGACGTGTGTCATCGAGAAGAAGCCTTTTGCCGCTGTCGAAGCGTGGCTGTCCACTCAACGCGCCCTCTGGGAAGGCCGCACCGACCGGCTCGAGCAATTTGTCATCACCGCACGGAAGAAGGAAAAATCGCAATGATCCAATCTTCAAATCCAGATCTCGACCTGACGATATCGCGAGTCATCAAGGCGCCGCGGCCGGTTGTGTGGAGCGCCTGGACGGACCGCGCAAGCTTCGAGCAATGGTGGGTTCCGGCGCCGGCCAAATGCAAAGTTCTGGAAATGGACCTGCATCCCGGCGGCTCGTTCGTAACCGAGATCAGCGAAAACGGCGGCAATTTCGTGCCGCATCTGAGCGGCTGCTTTCTCGCCATTCACGATCTCGAACGGATCGTCTTCACAAATTCCCTTGTTGGCGGATGGAGGCCTGCCGAACAGCCCTTCATGACGGCGATCATCACGCTGAAGGACCACCCGATGGGCACCGACTATGTCGCCTACGTGATGCACAAGAACAACGCCGATCGAAACATGCATGAAGAAATGGGCTTTTATGGCGGGTGGGGCACCGTCGCGGAGCAACTAGCCGAGCTCGTAGAACAACGTGTGGCCCCGATCTGTTCGGTCGAGAGAGGGACATAGAAGGTCCGGCTTTGGGCAGAGGACCGGGTTCCTTGTTCGGCCCCTCGAGTCGGGGCGATGCACCAGATTTTGGAGCCCAAAACGCGAACAACCAACCTGCCATAGATTCGTAGAAACCCATGCAACAAGCGTCAATTGCCGGTGTTGAGTCCTCGTTCACGAGGAGGTCAACATGGCCGTACGCCCGTCCTGGGAAGGGCATCTTCGTCTGTCGCTGGTGACCTGTCCGGTCGCACTCTATCCGGCGATCACCGAAGCGGACACGGTCCGCTTCAACCTGATCAATCCGCAAACCAACAACCGCATCAAGATGAAGACAGTCGACGCCGGCACCGGCGAAGAGGTCAATCGCGGTGATCTGGTGAAGGGCTTCGCCGTTGCCAAGAACCAATATGTCCTGCTCGACAAGGACGACTTCGCCGCGGTGAAGCTCGAATCGACAAGGGTGATCGATATCGAGGAATTCGTGCCGGCGTCGTCGATCGATCGTCTGTACTGGGACACGCCTTATTATTTGGTGCCCTCGAGCAAGACCGGCGTCGAAGCCTTCGCCGTGATCCGCACCGCCATGATGAAGAAGGACATGGTGGCGATCGGCCGGCTGGTGATGAGCACCCGCGAACGGATCTGCGCCCTGGAATCCCATGGCGACGGCGTCGTACTCACCACCTTGCGTACCGCCGAAGAGGTCCGGTCCGAGGACGAGATCGTTCATCCCGATTTGCCGAAACCCGATGCCCGTATGCTCGATATAGCCGAGAAGATCGTCGAGCAACAAACCGGTGATTTCGATCCCAGTCATTTCAATGATCGCTATGAAGAGGCTTTACGCGCCCTGATCGAAGAGAAGAAGAAGGGCAAGCCGATCGCGCCCTCGCGCCCTGCGAACGATTCCGAGGGCAGCGTGGTCGATCTCATGGACGCGCTGCGGCGCAGCCTGGGCGGCAAGGGCGGTGCGCCGAAGGAGCGCGCCACGAAGTTCCTGGAAAGGACGGCCCCCAAGAAGAAGCCTGCCCGCAAGTCTGGCCGGGCGGCGTAGGGGCGAACCGGTGGCGATCCAAGTGGGGTACCCAGCTATGAGCGCCAGCGTTCCCAACGACCAACTGCCGACCGGCACGGTCGCCGGCGAATACGTGCAACTCGACGTCGACCTGTTTCTGAAAGCCTTCTCCACGGTGCTGCACGTCATGGCCGGAACGCTGCCGTGCGCCGAGGGCTTCACTCCGGGGTCTCAGGTCGTGGAAGGGCTGCCTATCGTTGTCGTGGAGGACACGCCTTTCAATCGCGGCATGCACACGGCTGTTGGCCTGTTTCCTGATGCCGCCCAGCGGCAAAGCTTCCTCTGGCGCGCGGTCGTCGTCATGGGCATCGCGATGGACAAGAAATACTGCAAGTACCGCAACGACACTGCCGGATCGATGCACATCGCCCTGGCGACCACCGTTGCGATGGTGCGGGGCAACGCACGGACTACGAAGAAGGATCTCCGTGCATCGTTCGATATCCTGTTCCGACACGTCTTGAAGACGGCCGAGGAATGGGCGGCGGCAAATCCCGGTATGCTTCAGAGGCATTGAAGGCCGATGTGTGCAATCGCCCGTGCAACGCTTCGCCGTCAACTCTGTTGAATCCGTCATGGGACAGCAGCTTTCCCTCCCGGCCGGATGGGCCTCATCGCTTTTCAGTTCGACGGATCCCGCCGAGCGCTTGAGCGAGCTGGTCGATGATCGCCGCGAGGCCTTCGGCGACATCCGCGCCGTGCTCGACAAGTTGTCCGCCAAATATCATTTCAAGCCGCGCGAGATCGAGGCGGCCATGGGCCAGGTCGACGACGCCCTCGGCGACCTGTTCTACGAGGCCAAGGAAGAGTTGGAAGACGAGATCGACCGGCGGGTTCGCGAGCGCGGTGATTAAGTCGGTGGGTGGCCGGGCGATTTTTGATGCGGCACGGCGGCAGGGTCGTTGCTCCGGCTGATCACTCGGCAGGCCCATAGGCCGCTTCCACCAACTCGCCTTCGGTCTCCGGAACAAGCGTGAGCTGTGCGGCGTGAACCTCGGCCGCATAGGGAAGATCGGCCCAATGCATGTCTTTATAGTTGAAGCCGCGCGCCAGCGTGGGCTTCACCACCATGAAGTAGGGCGAAATGTCGAAGTCGCGCGGCACGTAAAGCGACGAGTGACGGATCTCGGCGATTTCGCACCGCGCTGCCCGGCTCTCGACGTGCGTGATCGTGGGCAGGATCGGGTAGCGCACGGCTTCGAATGCTTGCGCAATCAGGGAAGAACAGATGATGCGGCTCGCATCGCCGGAGCCGAGCTTGATCATCCGGCCGCGCCGACGCTGTGTCACCGGCCACGGCAATAGATAGCGCATAAGGTCGATGATGTTCTTGTGATCGTAGCCGAAACCAATGCGTTCGCAGGCGTAGTGGCAGACCTTTCCGCAGTCCGCTTCGCTCAGGCCCTCCGGGCGGCAGATGCGGGTGTGGCAGTGCTCATATTTCGACAGCTGCGCCGACACGACGCCTTCGCCGCTGTTGGCCTCGATCAGCACGTGGGGCTCGCCCTCCGGGGTCGTGACGCCCGCGATCGGCCCGACATACAGCGCCGAATGCGACCAGGTCGACTGGGAAAGATATTTGATGAGGCTGGAGATGTGATGTTTGCCGTCGACCAGCAAAACGTCGCCGGGTCGGAGGGTATCGCGCAGCGCCGTCAAATCGTCTGGGCACAACGGCTCGCAGCTCTCAGCCTGCTTCTGCAGCAGCCAGCCAATCAAGCGTCCGACAATGTCGAACATCCAGCCCATGACACGCATTCCTCACCTTATTGGCAGTTCCTCATATGGCCGTCACAGCAACTCTACCGCCAAGATAGTCTCGGCGAGGTGAACCGGGCCATTCTACGGAGGTTGATGCGTCCGCTACATTGGTTCGACAAGCGCATACCAAGGTTTAGCCGCACGCTCTTGGATGGGCAGTAAAGCCCGTAGGGAAATGCTGGGGGCGCGCCACTCCAGTGGCGCTCAAGTTCATGATGCGCCGCTGCGTTCCGATGGCCAGTCAAAGCAACGCGTCAAGAGCGTTTGGGGAGGGTGAAGCCGTTGCTGCGCAATTTCTGCTCCAGAACCTTTATGCCCGCTGCCGTGTTGCCCTTGTTGCAATCAATGATGGCCGCCGCGGTTTCCAGATCGGGAATGCCTCGCCCCCGATTGGTGCTGCCGACGATATAGTGCGACGCCAGCGCGCCGATCTGGGCGCAGTAGGCCGTATCGTCGCTTTGCGCGAACGTCGGCAGCGGCGGCACTAGAAGCAGAAGCGGAAGAATGCGCCGGGTCATGCGCTTCCTCTAAGGCTGCTACGGCCCTTTCGACAAGACAGGAGTTCAGTTGTCCCTAGGTGCTGGCGGAGCCGTGGCGGCGGGCGGTTTCGGGACCACTCCCGGTGCGACCGTCGGGGCCGGCGGCACGGTCACCAGCTCGTAGCCCTTAACGCGCATGCAGAATGCTGTCAGCCTGACCTCGCGATCGAACGCGGACGGACCCCCATAGAACGGGCCCCCATAGAACGGGCCGCCATAGAAAGGGCCGCCCCAAAAGAACACTCCGCGGCGGACGAAGGCGCCGCGCCGAGAGATGGGAGGGTGGTGGCGGCGACTGTGGCCGTAGAAGTGACGGTAACCGTAATAAGGGCCAAAACGGCTGAACCCGCCAAACCCGAAGGAGCTGGTTTCGTTAAGGGCCTCCTGACGCGCGGTACGGCGGCACTCCGTCAGATCGAGGTCGGTGGTCTCCGGGCCAACGCCTTCCTTCTCCCAAAACTGAGGCGGCGGAGTGGCGCAGGCGGTCAAGAATATGATCGCCGCGAGAATAAGAACACGGCGCATGCGCATAAATGGTCATGTCCGAAGCGATTGTGAAGGGCCGCCTGGGTGAGACACCATCAAAATAGCGTGACGTGCAAGCGGGCCGGGCGCCGGCGATGCGAGCCTTCCTGCAGCGCCTTGATCATCGCCGCTTCGTCGACCGTCGAGCAGTGGCCGGTGTTCACGAACGGGACAGCCCGGTAATGTAGACAGGACACCGCTGTCTGCATCGGCGTCCGGATTCAGAGCCTCTGAAAGGGAATTGGCTGTGAGCAGGTTGAGGCTGATCGTTCCGATGTCCGCGCTGGCGGGCGCGGCGCTCCTTGGCGTTCCACAGGCGTATGCGCAGACGTCCGATTCACCGACTGAACCGCCGCTGCCGCCGGAGCTCATTGCGGCGTCGCCAACGTCGGTGCATGCGACGATGGACTACGGATCGCGGGCGGGGATGGAGGTCTCGGTCGTCGGTATGAAAGGGCGCGACACGGCGCACGCCGTCATCCGAATCAGGCATACCTGGGACAATGCCATAGCGTTTTGCAGGGACTACGTTCGCAACGTGACGGAGGAATGCGTTCAGGAGACCCTCGCGGAAGAGAAGGGTCTCAAAGACGCGATCACCGGGAATTGTGATAGCGGGGAGTTCACGGATTTCTACGGTGTTCGCTACCGTTTTCTCGGTCCAAATCCCAAGTCGGGATATTTCGGCGATAACAGATATCTCATCATGGATCTCGCGACTCGCGAAATCGCCGATGGCTCAACACGCAGCCGGTATTTGATCAACATGGACGTCTATCGCGCTCTGTGCCCGGCGCACGCGCCCCTCGACCTCGATGCCTCGGTCGTCAGCATGGCGGGGCGCGACACGGCAAATTCTGTCATCAGGGTCGAGCACACGCGGGCGGACGCCATGCATTCTTGCCAGGAGTACGGCACCGTCCAAACCGCGACGGAAGACTGTATCCGGGAGGAACTCGCCAAGCGTATCGACGATGTGGTCACCGCCAACTGCATCAGCGGGGAATTCATCGATTTCTACGGCAACCGCTATCGCGTCAGCCTGAATACCAATCAGGTTTATCCCGCCTCCAAGGTCAACATCCTGAATCTGGCCACGGGCGAGATCGTCGACCCGTTTACCTCCAACCACAAGATACGCCAGCCGTTGCCCATTTATCGCGCTTTGTGCCCGGCTCACGCGCCGATCTGAGGATGATCCGCTTTGGATCAGTGACGGCCGCTCCCTTGTAGCGTAGCGGTGCTCATGCGCTGGGATTGTCGTAACAGACGAAAGGCGAGTCCAGGAACGCCTCGTTGGGATGGAGAAGCGCGACCCAGACAACGCACGCCGCCGAGCAGGCGCGGCCCGACGTGGCCCAGGCGTGACAATGCTGTTTTTGCCATCGTACCTAGCAATTCGCGCAGATCTTAGCACACGCTACTGCGGCCAGAGGTAAAAACGGCAACCTGTGGAAACCGCTCGGGACTGGGCAATTCATTTGGCTTTTAGTGTCGTGGATTCTTGTCATACCGGATCCATGCATCCAAGAATGTGTGAATGATTTCTGATGCTTGTGCGTCGAGCATGCCTCCTCGCGCCAATTCCTCGACGCGTGCACGGAATCTATCCTTGTCCATGATCGCTTCCAACGTTTCAACGCTGGCTCGGGTGTTGCGCCGGGCTACCACGTCACCCGCCACGTGGCTCCAAGAAAGGGATGTGAAAGCGGCCGCCAACTTGACCACCATTTCATCGTGTTCCACTTGGCTGCCTATCCATTGCTTAACTTCAGTTCCATCATCGTTGGCAAGGTCGCGCCACTGATAGAGCAAATAAGGAAGCTGCCGGTGTGCTGCGAGTTCATCAGTTTTGGAAGCATGACGGATACGTGCCAATGCCCTTATCCGCAGCGTTTCAGCATTATCGGATGTCGTCAGACAATTTCGTTCTGGCTCTGGTTCCTTCCCAGCGCGGGGATGATAACCCCTGTACGCAGATTCCGAAAAATCGACCAACCAGGCTAGCGCGGCGCCTTCGCACGCAGCCACTAAGACGCTCGATCGCTTGCAAAGATCAAAGCGATCAAGCGTTAACCGCCGCAATAACCAATGAATCCGAAGCTTGTTGTCGCCTATCGCAAAGAAGCCTTTCGCGGTGTCAGCCTCGACAGCCAATTCGTCCCCAAGCTTAAAAATAGCGCTGAGCAGGGGCTCGACATGATCGTCGGCAATTTTGTCCGCGTGCAAATTCAACTCATCGAGCAGCAAAGCAGCCTTTGTCGATCCATTTGAGCGTGTAACGCGTAGCGCTTTGCGAAGCGTAGCGTCTACGAAATCAGCTTCCGCACCACGCGCAATCAATTCGTCAATCTCGCTCTTTGTCAGCGTATCGTCGCCAAGTGAGAACCGGAAATACGCGTCGAAATGGGCATTCGAACACGCACGTCGGTCGCGCGACCAACCGGCAGTGGAATCCGGTCCATAAAGCACGTTGCTCCAGACTGCTTCCAGTGGAGGAAAAAGCCGCATAAGCGCTCGCCTCAGGCGTAAATGATCGGACGGATCAGATGAGCCAAGAAATATCCGATCATATTCACTCTTATCAGCTGCGCGAGGAGCGTGGGCACTACACAGCCGCTCTTTATTGGAGCGCAAGGCGCGATACAGCCGAGGTCGCAGAAGGCGCAGTGCCTCCAGCCCGACGAAGTCCGCCTGATCCACTTCCTTGCCGACAGCGGGCCACGTCACAGCGAGCGCGTTCATGAGGCGGATCACGTCACGCGGTGTGTTTATCTCCGGAGACACCACGTCGTAAAACACGTTCATGAAGCGAACCATTTCTTCTTTCGGCGCAGACCCACAAACGGCATGGACCTGTTCGAGAAGCAGCTGGTTAAGGTCCGCAGACGGCGCCTCCGGAAGGTCGAACCCGGCCTGTACGATTTTTTCCAGATAGTGTGGACCCTCCGAAGGGAAGCGCTCCGTAACGATGGTTTCTGCTAGTTGACGGTCAAATACGAGCAGGTAGATCACGTTCGGTAGCCGGCCCACCGATTTAACGAGGCGAAAGATCAGCAAGGCTTCGTCCGGAGACAAGCGGTCGATATCGTCAATCACGATCAGGAAACGCCTATCCTGTTCGGACAGCGCCAGCGCCAGTTGCGCATGCAGCTTTTCAACAGTGTCTTCCCCTTGTGAGATGAGACCGGAAAGCCAGTTCATTGCTCCTGCCGTAACAGCACCCGCGCCAGTGCCGCCGACTAAGTCGACGCCGGAACCGACCATGGCTCCAGCGCGCAGGAGCCGAGCGCCGAGCTTCGGTAGGGAACTCTTGAAGCGCTCGCCAAGCGTGGGGCCAAGACCCGCATAGAGTTCTCTAAAAAATGCCAGCGCCAGGGCTTCCTCGCCTCTGAACCACCAGCAAGCGAAGTTAACGACTACAATCTCGTTTGCGGTAATTGCACTCTTCAGATGGTGCAGGACGAGATTTACAGCGCTGCTTTTTCCCGAGCCCAAGGGGCCGTTAAGCGCGATAACCGTACCTTCCGGCGAAGCGAGCTTTCGGATACTCATCGCGAGTGTTCTGGCGAAGGGGTCAATTTTGAAGCGGTCAGCAGAAGGCTCTGAAATTGGCTTGTCGTTGTAGGGAGTACTATCAGTCATGGCTTCTCCAGGACCCGCGGGTCTCCCAGCGTCATCGACTCGCGTGAGTACATCATCTGTTTACCGGTCGGGACACTGCCGCGGAGCCGCTAAGCTACAGCCGCGCCGTTGTACGCTGGCTAGTTAGGCTTCACGTTGTTCACTTCCGTAACGGCTCCTGAATGGCGCGCCTTCGGGTTGTGTCTCGAGGGACTAGCCGTCTTCGTTGACTTCTAGTTCCCCGGCCCACGCT
>WNFR01002320.1_pt1 | contig 28797 bp, 31 predicted proteins | sample 5400221 | NCBI WGS metagenome assembly WNFR01 (sample SAMN13153357, study PRJNA577476) | soil metagenome | isolation source: 40 cm soil under Madrone tree | place: USA:California | collected 2016-06-14
CAGGCATTACGACGCTGTTCGGGCGGCTGCTGAGTGTCGGGCTGCCTGACCTGCGCGGCGCGCTCGGCCTCGGCGTAGACGAGGCATCATGGATTCCGACCGCTTACAACATGGCGCTGATGTTCATGGGCCCGTTCTCGGTCTACCTTGGCGGGCTGCTGGGAGTCAGGCGGGTGCTGTTGTGGACTGCGCCCGTTTTTGTCGTGGCGACTATCTTGATGCCGTTTTCACCAAACCTCGCGGTGATGCTGGCGCTGCAAGTGATTGCCGGGATCGGGTCCGGCGCCTTTTACCCGCTGACGATGACGTATGCGCTGCGCAATCTACCCTTGCGCTATACCATCTACGGCATCGGCGTCTACGCGATGGACATCCTCGCTGTGACTTCGATCGCAGTGCCGCTGGAAGCCTGGTTCACCCAGCATCTGTCGTGGCGCTGGATCTTCTGGATCTGCCCAGTGCTGGCGGCCCTGATGATGCTGTGCATCTACCGGGCAATACCGCACCCGCCGGCGCGAACCGGGCCGAAGCCAACGATAAGCTGGGCAGGTTTCTTGTATGCCAGTCTCGGCCTTAGCTTGATCTTTGGCGCGCTCGATCAGGGAGAACGATTGGACTGGTTGGGATCGCGGGCACAGAAACATCCTCATCCTGGCGACTAGTTTATTCGCACTGCGCTTCATGATCCTTGCCATTGCCTTGCTGGTTCCGGCATTTCTCGGAGCGATCCAGGGGTATCGCCCGCTTGAGACCGGGCGCGTGTTGCTGTGGTTTGCCGCCCCGCAGATCGTCGTCGGCTTCGTCGGGGCATGGCTGATGCGGCGTGTTGATGGCCGGTTGATGCTGGCGATTGGGTTTGCAACCGTCGCCGTCGCTTGCCTGCTGAACACACAACTGACGAGCGCGTGGGCGGGTGATAATTTCTGGACTTCGCAACTGGTCATTGCGCTTGGTCTGTCATTCATCTTCGTGGCCCTGATCGGATCGCTCATCCAGTCTCTTGCAGAGACGGGAGCCCTCGCGAGACCGTTTAATGTCCTGACCTTTTCGGCTTTCATTCACTGCATACGGATCTTCGGAGGCGAGGTGGGGACCGGCTTCATGCAGCATTTCATCGCCGTACGCGAGAAATTTCACTCGAATTTGATTGGGCTGCACGTTGAGTCTGGCAACTGGCTGACCGATGAGCGTCTGCGGTTTCTCACCGGCGGCGTCAGTTCCAATTCCACAGGAATAGATGAAGCGCAGAGACGTTCGGCCGCGCTGCTCGGCGGACAGGTCAGACAGCAGGCATACACACTCGCCTACATGGACGGCTTTATGATCATCGCCTGGGTTTGCGTCGGGATCATCGTGCTCATCGCTTTCATGAAACGGACGGGGATTTTATTCGATTCGCAATCGCCGAAGCCTCCGGGTGGATAACGCCTCTTAACTGAGCGAAGACCGGAGACACCCGATTAACAGAGGATAACGAATTAGGAGTTCAAACCATGGGTAAACGACGGGTGATCATCATCGGCGGCGGGTTTGGCGGCGTGACGGTCGCCCAGCACCTCGAGCGGAAACTCTCTTCCGACATCGATATCGTTCTTATCAGCAGCGAGAATCATTTCGTCTTCACGCCGATGCTGGCCGAGGCGGTTGGGCGGTCGATCTCGCCGGACCACGTAGTCGTCGTGGGTCGCCAGATGGTTCGGCGAACGACTTGGCTGACAGCGCAGGTTACTGACATCGACTTGCAAAGCCATCTAGTCAGTTATGTCGGCGCGGGTGGCGAGAGCGCGGCGCTTACCTATGACCACGTGGTGCTGGCCTGCGGTTCGGTGGTGAACCTGAACATGATGCCAGGGCTGGCAGCCTACGCTTACCCGCTCAAGACGCTCGGCGATGCGATCTATCTTGGCAATGATTTGATAATGCGAGCTGAAGAGGCGGCGGTCGAAACTGATCCTGTGCGGCGAAGGCGATTGCTCACGGTCGTGATCATAGGCGGCGGCTTTAGTGGCGTGGAGGTAGCCGGAGAGATCGCCGAAGTCGCGGAAGAAACGCGCCGCTTTTTCCCGACGCTCAAAGACGAGCGACCGCATATCATTCTGATGCAGCGTGGTGATTATCTGATCCCAGAGTTGAATGCTCCGTCGCTCTCGACGTTTGCTTGCGAGAAGCTGCGCAAGGCCGGCGTTGACGTGCGGCTCAATTCAAGCGCGCAGGAGATCACGGCAGCCGGCGTGCGGCTGACATCCGGCGAATTGATCGAGGCCGCGACCGTCGTCTCAACCGTCGGGACTGCACCCAATCCCCTGATCGAGAAGTTGGGCCTGGCGCTCGAGCGCGGTCGCCTCGTCACCAGTCCCGACATGAGTGTGAAGGGTACAGAGAACGTCTGGGCGGTCGGCGATTGCGCGATCATTCCGAACGCTTTCGATCAAAAGCCCAGCCCGCCCACCGCTCAATTCGCCATGCGGCAAGCCAAACAACTAGCCGCAAACCTGTTGCGCACATTCAGAGGTCAACCTACCAAACCATTCTCTTTCAAGGTGCTGGGCATGCTCGCTTCGCTCGGCAATCGTAACGCGGTCGCAGAGATTCTTGGAATACACATCTCAGGGTTCTTCGCCTGGGTCTTGTGGCGCGGCATCTACTTGAGCAAACTCCCGAGCTTTGCGCGCAAGCTTGAGGTAGTTGTTGACTGGACCTGGAAGGCGTTGTTTCCTCCGAACATCGTCCAGTTACCCCTCTCGCGCACCGGCAGCGTCGGGCTGGCTCACTATGCCTCGGGGGACTTCATATTTCACAAAGGGGATCCGGCCGATAGCCTCTTTGTCATTCAATCCGGAACCGCCGGAGTGTACATGGATCAAACTTCAAATCCGGTAGCCGTGCTCAAGCCTGGCGAACACTTCGGCCAGGAGTCGCTCGGCCCCAATGGTCAAGGCTCGCATCGGGTTTCGGTCAAAGCCGAGACCGCACTCGATTTGATCACGTTCCGCCGCGACGATTTCGAGCGCCTGGCGCAGTCCGATGCGACGCTGCGTAAGGGCGTGCAAAACGCTGCGGCAGCCCTCAAAGGGTATGAGGGCTTAATGGCCCTGGTGAAAGACAAGCCCACTCTTGCATCGATTAAGATCGCCGACGTCATGACGAGTCCCGCCGAGACGCTTTTGACGACTAGTACGCTTGCGGAGGCAATCGGGCGCTTCGACGGTGGCAAGCCAAGCTATCCGGTAGTTGATGAGGGCGGGCGACTGCAAGGCTATTGTGGGCGGGCCGAGTTGTTTGCCGCTTTGCGTGAACTGCCGTCGCTTGAAACCCCGATCAGTGACTTCATGCGCAAAGACCCGCCCGTGATTTCAGCAGACCAAAGCATTATCGATGCGGCCGTGATCATGCTGCGCGAAGAGATTGAAATGCTGGCAGTGGTCACTTCGGATGGCGGCGTGATAGGAGTTGTGAGCCCGCTTGACGTGATTCGAAAAGTGAGTGCGCCGCTTTCAAGGGATTCAACTCTGGCAATAGCACAAGGTAATGTCGGAAAACAGACTCACTAATAACCCTGATTAGAAGTTAAGGAATGAACGGTGTGACACCGCCCAAGTAAGGAAAACGCATGTCCACGATCCACCTCCACCAGACAACCACCTTGACGCCCGAGCAATACCTTGCCGGACTCACCGACTTCGGGCCTGGCCGCTCGAAGCTCTTTGGCAACAGCGCCGACGAGTACCTAAAGGTGCATGACCGAGGCCGATCGCAGGCCGACGTCACGGAAGGCTCGGGCGGTATCTGGGAACGCCTACACTACGACTGGTCTGATCCCAACCGCGTCGTCCTCACGACCACCGACTCCAACCTGTGGGGAGGCGCGTCGGGCCACACCTACACCTTCAAGCGTCAGCCCGACGGCACCACCGACATTGACTTGGTCGTCGTACGCGACGGCAAGACCCTCAAGGGACGGGTGCTCGGGTTCGTGCTCGGGACCATCGGCAGGGGCGTTTTGAAAAAGGCGTTTGAAAACTCCGTCAAGGCCATCGAAGCCCGAAACAGCGCGGCGAGCGAGTCAGGCGCATCGTCAGCCGGGGAGTCCTCACCGCTGTAGGCGGCGATCTCGACGACACTAGTCGGAGCGATTGCATTCCGCACGGAAAGCGATCGCTGACCCGAAACGTTGAAACGAGGTGACCGACATAAAAACCAATATCCGACTCGACGGCTGAGCTAAGCAACGACGGTTGATGTCATCGCGAATTCACCTGAGGAGCGTGCCGATTCGATTGCGAAAGACGTAAGGAAGCCAAAACTTGAGACAGGAGGTGCTGCAATGAATCGCAAGAGGATGTTGACGATTGGAATTACAACTGCATGGCTCGCTGTCCTAGGCGCCTTGGCCATTCCCGCGCAGGACAAGTACAACGTGAAAGTGCCGGGCGGGCTCGCCTTCTCCGAGTTCAGGGGATACGAAGCATGGCAGGCTATCTCCATCAGTCGGAACTCCAAGGTTATCGCTGTGATCCTAGGCAATCCTGCGATGATCGACGCCAACCAGGCCGGCATTCCCGGCAACGGCAAGCCCGTCCCTGACGGCGCGAAGATGGCCAAGATCCACTGGAGACCGAAACCGAACAGTTCTTCCCGGATGCGACCGTGCCGGGCGATTTGGTGAACGTGGACTTCATGGTGAAGGACAGCAAGAGGTTTGCGGACAGCGGCGGATGGGGATACGCCGTGTTCGATTACAACGCCGGGTCCGATACGTTCACGCCCGGCACCACCGCAGGCACGCCGCCGCAGCGGAACGACGCCAAGTGCGGGTTCGCGTGCCACACGGCAGCGAAGGCGCGAGATTTCGTTTTTACGGAATACGGGAAGCGGTGAACCAGGGTCAGCCCGGCCTTTTGACCGCAGTCCTTCTGCGTATGGTGGATGGCGATCGAGAGAGACCGACCTATTAGGCGCTTTCGCGCAAGTGTAGGTGGTAAACAACAAAGACTAACGGAGGTCGTATGAACGGACAACGTTTCAGAGAAAAAGTGGCGGTTGTAACGGGCGGCAACAAAGGGATAGGGCTTGGCGTCGCGAAAGCCTATGCCCGGGAGGGCGCTTCTGTCGTGATCAACCGGGCGCGACCAGAAGACGCTTCAGGCGGCAGCCGAAGAGATCGGACCCGGGACTCTGGCGATTAAGTCAGACGCCACAAAGATCTCAGACATCGAAAATGCGATGAGCAGGATTCGCGAACAATTCGGCAGGATTGACGCGCTGTTCGTCAACGCCGGCGTCGCGGATGTCGATGTGAACGAGATAGTTATCCGTCCCACTGCGCAGGTCTGAATCCGGCTCTTAACTAACTCAACGTCTCCATCCCTCCATCGATAATCAAATCCGCACCGATCACAAAACCTGATTCCGGTGAGGTGAGATAGAGTACAGCCGCGGCGATCTCTTCCGGCTGGCCAAAACGTTTCATCGGGACCTGTGAGACTATCCAGTCTCTTGTCTGCTGGAGTTCCTCGGCGGACAGATCCCGCGACAGTAGCGCGCTTTCGATCGGACCCGGACTGATGCTGTTGACTCGGATGCACCGATCGACGAGTTCGATGGAGAGGTTCTTAACCAGGCTTATCACCGCTGCCTTTGACGCGGCGTAGACGGTAGTGTTGGGCATCGCTTTATGGCCGTTGATCGAGGCGTTCAACACGATGGCTGAACCGGATCTCATTAGCGGCAGCGCCTTCTGCACCGTAAACAGAACGCCTTTGACATTCACGTTGAAGGTCTCATCGAAGAACGTCTCAGTCACTTCGCCAATTGGTATCAACCAGCTGCTCAATCGCGAATGCAATGGCGCGGGCAATCGCTTACGGCGGAATCGCCATCTTGTCCATCTGGTTGATGATTTGAGATTTGACTTCCGGATTTGTCATGGAATCCGCGAGGTTCGTGTGGACGAATCCCGGAGAAATGCCCGTCACGCGGAGCTTATCGCCGGCTTCCAGTCGCAAGGCCTCGGTGATGGTGCGCACGGCGTTCTTCGTTCCGGCATACACCGCCATGGTCGGCATGATTTGAATTCCGGCAGTCGAAATGACATTGACGAAATGTCCGAAACCCTGGCTGCGGAAAACCGGGAGGGCGGCTGCGATGCCGTAAAGAACACCTTTGAGGTTGACGTCGATCATCTCCTCCCAATCCTCGACACGGACCTCATCTAAGGGGGAAATCGGTGCAACGCCTGCGTTGTTGACCAGAACGTCGAGCTTGCCGTACCGCTCACATGCCAACTTGACCAGGTTCGATAAGTCCTCGCGCCGTTTTACGTCTGTGAGTGCATAAGCGGCCTCGCCACCCGCTCCCGCGATACGTTCAACAAGAGCCTCAAGGCGAACCGATCTGCGTGCGCCGAATACGACCTTCCCACCGCGCCCGGAGAGCAGGAGTGCAGTCGCCTCGCCTATTCCGCTGCTTGCGCCGGTGATTGCTATGACCTTGCCTTCGATTCCTGACATGAAAGTTCGCCTTCTTGATTACTGCAATCTGGAAACACAATACACCCGACGAACGATATATTGAATACTTGGGCGTTCATACAATCTGCCAAATCGCCCACAATGTCACCGCAAGGTTCTGTGGCGTCGGGCACCGGCGATATTCAGTCGTGCTCAACTTCCATGCGCGCGTTATTACTTTTTCTTCATAATGGATTGTTATCTACCGCGTGAGTAGGTGTCGCGATCAACCCGCTCGGTGTTTGGCTGCGGGTTATCAAAAGCGGATGAGAATGGCTGGGTCAGCCGGTGCGACGGGATCGGGCCAGAGCCAGCCCACCGAGGGCCATGGCGATCAGCCCCAGCACCAGGGCCACAGCGGCACCGACTACTCCGTTGCCGGTGCCGGGACCACCTTTGGCGATGGCCAAGTTCAACCCACCGTTGACCACGGCGATCAGCCCCGCCAAGACGGCCACGATAGCCCCCGTTCTCCCGTTACCGGTGCCGACGCGACCGGCGGATCGGGCCAGAGCCAGCCCACCGATGACCGCGCCGACCAGCGCCAGCACAGCGGCCGTAGTGGCCCAGAGTCGCCGGAGGGTCAGGCCGTAAACCGTGGTGGCGGCTGGCTCGGAAACATGCGCGGCCACCAGCACGGCATACACAAGCCCCCCGAACAGGGCGGCTGCAGCCAAGGCGGCGAGAATAATAGGAAAGGTTCGTTTCATAAATTTCAATTTCGCCCATTATCGAACAGCGGATGAGTTCTGTATTGGAAAAAATTGACCTACCCGACAAGCGTCGCGTCATTTTGCATCACGCATTCACTTCGTTGACGAACATATTTCGTAGGGCTAAGGTTCGAGAAGAGTCGAAAGTCGTGAATCAGGTGCGATTGGTCGTAATAGTCACAATCCACCGCCACCTGCGCCCAATTCGGCACAGCGGTCTGTCGCACTGTTTCGAGCGCATGGCGAAAACGCCGGACACGACAAAACAGCTTGGGCGACATGCTGACCTCGCGCGCGAACAACTAAATGAAGCGGCGTTGACTGAGGCCAGCATCCCGCGCGACATCGCGAATAGCCAAGCCAGAGTGGGCCCGACCAAATGTGTCGAGCGCGAATCGCACGGCATAATGACGCTCCAACGGCCGCATCAGACAACTCATTATATAGCTAAATGAGAGAAGTCCCATCGTTGGGTTGTTTTTCGAGATATGAACCTGGATCGCACACCCGACGAATCTACAGGATCTTGAACCCTGAAGCCAATCACGAGCGCACGCCGATTGATTTCTATAGTGGTATCAGATAGTTGCGCGGCTCTTCAGAGCAGTTCGTTAAGGAAGAGTTCGTTCAAGGGAGAGGATCGGAGGTTTCTAAAGAGAACCATGAAAATGGAGCAACTGCTCCACAGTTGCTCCATCGATGTTCGTAAGTGGTTGCGGGGGCGGGATTTGAACCCGCAACCTTTGGGTTATGAGAACGAAGTAAATCTATCCCGCATCTTGTCTTCTTAGCTTTAACTCACCTCAACTACCGCGACTTTTCACTATTTAGTACGGTTTTGTGACCCACTTTTGTGACCCACATACGATAGGCCTTCGATTCTGAGTATGGGCCTCCGCAAGCGCGGATTCGAACCTTTGGATCTTTCGCTTATGAGATCATGACCGAGGGATCTCGGCTCGCAAAGGTATCGCAGGACCAAATGCAGACCAATCGCTATCTTGGAGAAATCATTCACTTCTGCATGGAGCATTCTGATCACATGGTGTATGTCAGAGACAGAATAGTGTGATGTTGGCTCAGAGCCGGAGGAGTCGCCTCAGGTGTAACAAGGTTTGATCGCTCTCGGCGGGACAACGGAGCTATTGATCTCATAAGCACTTGGGCCGCAATCGCCGGGCGAGTGTAACATTCATCTGTTACAACTCGGCCCTCCGAGCGCCCCAACGTCAGTCTTTGATCTTAACTCATCTGGTTCATTTTCCGTCCCTTAGCATATCGCCGAAGGATCTTGACCCGATTGGCCTGGAAAGTGCAGAGAGCGGAGGGTCCGTCATTTCTAGAGAAGGAGACAAGAGATGGGAACTACTCCGGCGACGAATGGCGCTGATTGTCCGGCGCCCCCCTTTCAACACGAGATTGACACTCTGGAGAAAGAAAGCAATCAGCAGGACGTTAGCGATGCAAAGAGCCGCCTGGCGACAATCCGCAAAATCAACGATGACGTCGAGAAGGACGAAGGCAACTACAAGAAAGACTACGAAGGTCTGGTCTTTGCGGCGGAGCAGTCGCGGATTTACGAAGCGAACCGCGAGACGCAGCTCCTCACGAAACTGTCGCCAACTGAAAAGAAGATCATAGATGCGATAGTGAAGTGCGCTCCCATTGTTGACGACCTCGAGAAAAAGTGGAAAGACGCAAGAAAACTGATCCCGGGACTACAGCAGATCTACTCGTTAGCGCAGCTCGAGTTTTTGGACGCTGACGAGAGGTACACAGCCTTTCGGGATTACAAGGCTAACCAGAAGGATCTGGATTCCCTTCAGGCACAGGCCACAAAGGAGATTGAAGCGCAGAACTACCGGGGCTCTTATTTCCTGGTCGTTCATGAGATGAAGACCGACCTAAAGAACAAGGTGTTGTCTCCAGACGCGTTCAACGCGGAGCTGAAGACGAGAGCAGAGAAATACTTCACCAAATTCGACGAACAGCGCAAAGCGAAAATCGCTCTCGACCAGGGGACGGCGGACGCTCAAAAGAAGAAGAAGGAATTCGACGACGCGAAATCAAAACGTCGGGACAACATCCTAAAGCAAATCGCACAGGACCCGTTCATCGAAGCGCCCGCCAATGGAGGCTCGACGAGCGGAGATTCATCCCTGGGATCCGGCGAGGCTCCTTCGAGCTCATACGCCGGTTGACTGACTATAGCGCCGGCTTCGCGGATTGACAAGAACGCAGCTCCATCCGATCCAGAAAAAAGGGACATGGCCGAGGAAAAGGTCGACTTGTCGCAGCTCGGAAAGGGCGAATATGCCGACTTCTTTGGCGTCGCGAAGGACTACGTGGCGTTTTATGTCGACTGCGGGCAACAAGGCGTCGATGAAGAGGACCAGGCCAAGGTCTACACCCGTATCATCACGACGCCAATTGGGGCGCTCAGGCTTGTGGACATGTTGGCGAAGACATTGTGTGACTACGTCGAGCTGTTTGGTCCGATACGCCATGAAAATGGAAAGACCGCGCCCCAGGCGAAAGAGAAGTTAGACGTGCTTTGTGAATACCGCAATAGGTTCGTGCGCTAGGAGACGCCGGGAGCAAAATGAGTTCCAGCCAGGTTATCAACGAAGTCAGTACTCTCCTGAAAGACGTCCTCGAAGGCGGACTCGCTGCGAACCCGCCCAACCCGGCGACTACGGTCGTACTGTCCAACCCCGCCGACGAGACAACCGAAAGCGCACTGTCAGTGTGGCTGTATCAGGTGACGCCGAATCCTTTCTTGCGCAACGCGCCCAATGTCCGCATCGGAGACGAGTCGGAGCGTTTTCCTCCTCTATCGTTGGATCTTTGCTACCTGCTCACGCCCTTCCTAAAGAATGAGTCAAGCAACCAGCTCACTCTGGGCCGCGCTCTTCAGGTGCTGAACGACAACCCCATACTCACGCTCAACAGCGGCGGCGACATCGAGGAATTGCATTTGAGCATTTGCCAGCGCTCCATCTCCGAGCTGGCCGAGGTCTGGGAAGCGCTCAAAAAACCCTATCGTCTTTCAGTCTGCTTTGAAGTGCGAACGGTTGCGATCGAGTCTACTCGATCACTCAAGCCCGGGCGCGTCAAGGAACGCGCGACTGATTTTCAGGAGCACCCGACGGAGGAGCAATTGTGAGCATGGCGGTCCCGCGAACCTACGAACGATTTGCGCATACTCCCGTCTACGCGACGGCCGGCATCGACAAGTTTGCAGCCGCGCGATTACCGGCGGGTGAGATACCGCCGGTCCTCGGCGAAGTCACCTTCTTTGTGACCGGCAGGGTTACGGCGCCGGCCGCTACCTACGATCCGCCGCGTGAGTTGATTAGTTGGACCAACCGCAGCGGTTTCTTCCTGTTCTCGGGCGAAATGAGAAAACCCGGTGAGTCGAACTCTCTAAAGCTGACGACCGGACGCTACAGCCTTCGCGTTGAGAGCGACTACTATCAAGTCGTAAGACGCAACATCAATTGGCCGCCCAAGGTCTACGATAGCGCCCAAGACCTCCCGCTGTTGCCAGGCCCTGACTATCCCTTTCCCGATCTGGATCTACCGCAGCGGCAGTTGAAGGTGACATTGTTGCGCGGCTCATTGCTCACGGCGGGAGGCGAGCCGATCACGGGGGTAAAAGTCGAATTCGTAGCTCCGGTGCTGCCAGTCCCGCCTCCGCCGCCCGCTGGTCAGGCGCCCGAGCCGCCGTACTTTATCCCTTTCATCGAGTGCGACACCAATAAGCGTGGTGATTGGGTGCTTGCGTTGATCGAAGCTAACGCCGCCCACAACCCCGTTCACTTCGAACACTCGCGGATAAGGGTAAACCTGGCCAGCGGCGCGTATGAAGCCGATGTGGCCATCATACCGGGAACCGAGAACAGCTTGAGGCAGACCGCATTGCGCGGGCGCGTCGTGAAGCCCGGGGGGACGCCGCTTCCGGGAACAAAAATCACAACTTCGATCGCACCCGGCGAGTCGATCGCTCGAGCGGACGGCCAGTGGTTTTTCTATTTCGAACTGCGGCAGGGCGGCGGATCTGTGACCGTCACCGCGACTGCGCCCAACGGCGACACGGCCACAAGAGTCGCTCAAATCGTCCCGGGGGAGACCAGGGATGTGCCCGAGATGGAGATTTCTTAACGAAGCCAAGGAGAGAATCCAATGCCAGAATATCTTGCACCAGGTGTCTATATCGAAGAGATCAGCACGGGCCCGCGGCCAATCGAAGGCGTGAGCACCAGTACGGCGGGATTCGCCGGCGAGACTGAGCGTGGGCCGACAACGCCCACGCTGGTCACAAGCTGGCAGAGCTACTATCGATGGTTCGGCGGCTACATTGATCGGCCGCCCAACACAACGCAGAACGTTTTCCTGCCCTACGCGGCGCGCGGCTTCTTCGACAACGGCGGACAGCGCCTGTTCGTGGCGCGGGTCGTCGGTCCGGGTGGAGTATCGGCGGCTGGAGACCTTGGTAACTGCGTCGTACAAGCAATCGGGGCAGGCGGATGGGGCAACAATCTGTTCATAGCCGTCCGCCCTGCGAGCGTCGCCGTAGCGAACACGCCTACCGCCGATTGGTTTCGCATACAGGTCGCCTACTATCGCGACGGTCTTCCGAACCCATTTGTCGATCCGACTGACATAAACCAACTCGGAAATCCGGATCGCAGAGATCCGGATGCGTTCGAGGATTACGACAACCTGACAGCGGATTCGACCGAATCCAATTTCGCCACCTCGATCATCAACGCAAGCTCGCATCTGATCAAGGTTGACTCCTGCACCGGCAGGCCCAATGACGTCGCCTTTCCCGGAGTGCAGTTGCAAAACGGCGCAAGCAATCCGGCGACGCTGGATGAATACCTTGATGAAAACACGATCGATCCTGAGCAACGCAAGGGTCTGGCGGGACTGGCGACGATTCGAGATATTTCGCTGCTCGCGGCGCCCGATGACGTAGTGGTGGCGAACCTCCGCGAAAAAGTCATCGAGAGCTGCGAGACAACAAGAGACCGTTTCGCGATTATCAGCGCGGCGGCAGGCCAGGCTGACATAACCGGTATGCGCCCGCCGCGCGATACGACCTACGCGGCGTTCTACTATCCGTGGATTCGCGTTTCTGCCTCGCATACTCCTGAGGGGCACCGACTGGTCCCATCCACGGGTCACGTCACCGGCATCTACGCTCGGGTCGATGTCGAGCGAGGCGTTCACAAGGCGCCTGCAAACGAGGTCGTCCGCGGGATCATCACTCGCGATCTTAACAACAACAAAAAGCCGCTCGAGTTTACGCTTGGTAAGGGCGAGCAGGACATTCTCAACCCACGCGGCGTAGACGTGATTCGCGATTTTCGGTCCGATGGCCGCGACATCCGCGTCTTCGGCGCCCGCACGATGTCATCGGATGCGTTGTGGAAGTACATCAACGTCAGGCGGCTGTTCATCTTTATCGAGGAGTCGATAGACCGTGGCACCCAGTGGGCTGTCTTCGAGCCCAATAGCGATCCGACCTGGAGCGCGATCCGCACTTCCGTCACGGCGTTCTTGCGCACTGTCTGGCGCAACGGCGCCCTGATGGGAACGACCCAGGACGAAGCGTTCTTCGTCAAATGCGATCGCACCACGATGACTCAGGACGACATCGACAACGGCCGGCTGATTTGCCTGATAGGCGTTGCGCCGGTTAAGCCTGCGGAGTTCGTGATATTCCGGATCACGCAGAAGACCATGGAGAATGAAGCGTAAGGAGACTTGCAATGGCGTCAACTTCAAGCAGAAACGATCCGTTCACTTCTTTCAATTTCGTCGTGGACATTCAGGGAATGAAAGCCGGTTTTGCCGAAGTCGGAGGGCTCGCCACCGAGACCGACATCATCGAGTACCGCGAAGGGAACGAGGACATCACCGTCCGCAAGCTCCCCGGCAAGCGCAAGTACACGAATCTCACGTTCAAGCGCGGCTTCACAAACAGTAAGGACTTGTGGGAGTGGCGCAAGAAAGTGATGGACGGAAAAACCCAGAGGCTGCCGGGAACGATCACGCTCCTGGACGAGGCTCGAAAGCCGGCGTTGGTGTGGAAGTTCTACGAGGGCTGGCCTTCGAAGTGGGCGGGACCGGCCTTCAACGCCAAGAACAACGAGGTCGCGATCGAGGAGTTGGACATCGCCGTCGAAGGGCTCGAGTTGGAGTAATTCGTCTTGAACGTTTATCACACGCCCGGGGTCTACTTCGAACGGCGGGACATTACTCCGCCGGTAATAGGATTGCCTCGTACTGACATCGCCGGTTTCGCCGGCATCGCCATGCGAGGCCCGCTGTTCGAACCGGTGAGGGTCGAGAGCTGGACGCAATTCGTTTCGGTGTTCGGCGACTTTATTCCGCAAGGCTATCTTGCTTACTCGGTGTACGGGTTCTTCGCTAACGGAGGGGTCACCTGCTGGATATCTCGCGTCGCGGATGAATCCTCCGCACGGATCGCAAAGGGAGAGTTCGGCGGGTTGTTGGTGTCGGCTGGAAGCAAGGGCTCGTGGGGCAATCGAATCAAGGTGAAGCCGTTTCTACAGGGAAACGAGGTCGTCGCGTTGCTGATTAGATTTCCAGACGGCAGCGAGCAGTTCATACGCGGCCCGTTTCAGGCGTCGGCAGCGCCGCGCGACAACCTGTTCGACCTCGCTCAGGAGTCGCTCAACACGCGCCTGGGAGTGGGAGCGCTTGTTTCAGTAGCGGTCATCGACGATGCCGCGCCACTGCCGAAGGAGGATTTTCTCTCAGGCGGCGCCGACGGTCTCGCGGAACTAAAGCCCGAGCATTTCGAGAAAGCATTTGACGCCTTGGACGCCGTCACCGAGATCGGCGTCGTAGCTGCTCCGGACCTTATGCCGAAACTGAAGGTGACTCCGAAGTTCAAGCAGCCCCCGGTGAACTGCTGCACGAGCGTTCCCAGTGTCCCTAAGGCTGCGCCTCCCGATGACACGCCCTTGAAAGCCCTAATGAGGACCCTCACCGAATTGGTCTCCACTTCGTCGTCCCCCTCAGACGACATTGAGTTCCCACCGGCATTCGATGATGGTGAGATGCAGGACTTGCAGATGGCGCTTGCGGCCAGAGCTCAGACGCTTCGCTACCGATTTGCGGTTCTGGATGCGGGAACGGAACGGACCGATCCGAGTCGAGCCGCGGCGTGGCGCAACGTTCTATCAGAATCGAGCTTCGCGGCCGTTTACTATCCCTGGATTCTGGTTGACGATCCCCTGCGTTTGACGGGGTTGGTGCGCGCGATTCCTCCGAGCGGGCACGTCGCCGGCGTCTATGCGCGCAGCGATCAGCGAAGGGGCGTCCACAAACCACCGATGAATGAAGTGCTCGAAGGCGTAAGCGACGTCCGCTTTCGCATTGACGACACGGACCACGGAGAACTCAACGACGACAACGTCAACGCGATTCGAGTGATGCCGGGCCGCGGCGTGCGCGTAATGGGCGCTCGCACTTTGTGGCGAGACTTCCTGCTCCGCTATGTAAACGTTCGAAGATTGCTCGCAATGATCGAACGCGCTCTTGAGCAGTCGCTGAATTGGACTGTGTTCGAGCCGAACAATCCGTCGTTGTGGGCGGAAATCGATCGGCTGGTTCGAAGCTTTCTTGAGAACCTGTTCCGGCTTGGCATGCTGGATGGTTCAACTTCAGAAGAGGCCTATTTCGTCAAATGTGACGAGGCGACCAACCCGCGCCCCGAAACCGATCTCGGGCGGCTGATATGCGAAGTCGGAATCCAGCCGCCGTATCCGGCCGAGTTCGTGGTCGTGACAATCGGCTTCAATAAAGACGGTATCCAGATTCGCGAAGGGAGGGAACAAAATGCCTGACACCGGTTCAAGGAACGATCCCTTCCCGGCCTTTAGATTCACGATCACTTTCGACGATTTGCCGCCGGGCGGCTTCAGCGAATGCGGGGGGCTTCAGATGGAGACCGAGGTGCACGACTTCGCGGAAGGCGGGCTAAACACCCATACCTGGAAGTTTGCGACGCGCTCCAAACAATCGAATCTCACGCTGAAGCGGGGCATCGTCAACAAGGTTCTGTGGGATTGGCACCACGACATCACGATCGGAAAGATGAAATTTCGCAACGGAACGATCGCCGTGCTGGATAGTTCGGGTGTGAACCGGTTGATGGAGTTTCAGATCCTCCAGGCGTTCCCGGTCAAGTGGGTCGGTCCCGAATTGAATGCGGGGCAGAACAACCTTGCCGTCGAGTCGCTGGAGCTCGCGCATCAAGGACTCGAGCGGAGGAAATGAACCAATGCCGTTGCACATCGAAGAGCTGACCAATGAAGTGGCGGTAGTCGACGGTGATTCTTTTCTCACCGAGGCGCAGAAGGAAATGCTTGTGCAGATGGTGATTCGCCGCCTGAACCAAAAGGGGCGCGAGTCCAAACGCAGGGCAGGGGCAACCGAATTGCGCCGTCAGGCCGCCGAACCGCTCGAGGTCTAGGACTCCGCTCGCAAGAGGAAACCTATGGCTCTCGAAAAAGCCGTGATTGAAATCGATCCGAACGACCGCGGACCAAATCTTGATGCGCGCATCACGGTCCAGTTCAATCCGGCCGAGTACACGCTTGCGAAGGGCGCCCAGATTGGCGAGATCGCAATCCCCGGCATCGATTCGCCGATCCTGCAATTCGTCAGAGGGCAGACGCAGACATTATCGATGGAGCTATTCTTCGACACTACCCAGGCGGGAATGGGCGAGAGTCCGGTGACGGACGTTCGCACGTTGACCAATCCGGTGTACGAGTTGGTGAAGATCCAGCCAAAGACTCACGCGCCGCCTCGCGTTCGTTTCTTCTGGGGATCAGGAATTACATTTCGAGCGATAATCGACAGCATCCAGCAGAAGTTCACGCTCTTCAACCCGTCGGGCATTCCTCTGCGAGCTACGCTGACGGTCAGCTTCAAGGAATACCAGACGCTGGAGGAGCAGCTCAAGAGACTGAATCTGCAGTCGTCCGATCACAGCAAGAAACGTCTGGTGAAGCGCGGTGAGACGCTGGCTATGATCGCCTATCGCGAATACGGCGACGCCGGCGAGTGGCGTCGGATTTTTGAGGAACCGGCCAACGCTGCGGTTATCATGAATCCGCGCCGTCTGACGCCGGGTTCTGAGATAACCATTCCAACCATCGATGCGTTCTCGCGGTCCGGAGGCGCGCAATAATGGCGACCTCGCAGGCGGTTCCAATCTACCAGGGCCAGGACTTCTATGTTCCGGCGTTCGAAATCAAGCTGCAGGGACGTCCGACCGGGCAGGACGTTATCAAGGACATCCTGTCGGTGTCCTACAAAGACAACATTCAGGAATTCGACAGCTTCGACATAACGATCAACAACTGGGACGCCGCGACGCGCGACTTCAAGTACAGCGACTCAAAGCTGTTTGACCCGGGAAAAGAGATCGAGGTGTGGATGGGCTACTACGGCCGCTTGCGCATGATGCTCAAAGGCCAGATCACGTCGCTGCGTCCGAGCTTTCCGGCCGCCGGAGGTTCGACCCTCACCATCAGCGGGCTGAACGCGATGTACAAGCTTCGCACCAAGCAGGAAACGCACATCTACGAAGACAAAACCGATAGCCAGGTCGCCAAAGAAATCGGTCAACGTCTCGGCGTGGACGTAGACGCTGAAGACAAGGGCGAGACGAAGCTGAAGTATCTGATTCAAGACAATCAGTACGACATCATTTTTCTTATGGAGCGCGCGCGGCGCGTCGGCTACGACATCTACATCGACGAACCCGCGAAGGGCGGCAAGACCAAACTGACGTTCAAGAAGTCCACCGACGTGCGCCGCACCGCGTACCGGCTTTCGTATGGAAAGTCGCTGATTGAGTTTCAGCCCGAGTTGACGACTAACAATCAGGTAGGAAAAGTCACGGTTCGCGGTTGGGACCCGATTCAGAAGAAGAAGATCGAGTTCACGGCTACGCGGGACCAGATTGTCACCAAGGGCGTTGGGTCCAAAGGCGGCCAGGGGGATATCGACAAGTCTTTTGAAGCCAAAGCCGAGATCGTGGCCACCAAACCCGTCGAGAGCGAGGCCGAGGCCCGAATCCTCGCAACTCAGATTCTGGAAGGCATCGCGAAAGACATGGTCAAAGGCGCCGGCTCGACGGTCGGGCTGCCCGACTTGCGCGCCGGGGTGGTGCTCGAGATCGACGGCCTTGGGGATCGATTCAGCGGACGCTACTTCGTGATATCCACGACCCACGGCATCGCCGACAGCGGGTACACGACGCAGTTCGAATGCCGACGCGAGGAGTTGTAATGCAGCGAGAGAACGGCATCCTGATCGGAATCGTCACCGACCTTGAAGACCCGGACGGCCTCGGCCGCGTGCGCGTGCGATTCCCGTATCTCGGCGACCAGTTCAGCTCGTGGGCCAAGATCTCATCGCCGATGGCCGGCAAGAACCGGGGCTTCTTTTTCCGGCCGGAAGTCGATGATGAGTTGCTGGTGGCGTTCGAGATGGGCGACCCGCGGCGGCCATACGTGTTGGGCGCGCTGTGGAGCAAGGTTGACACGCCTCCACCCGACGACGGCAAGGCTAAAGACAACAACTGGCGCTTTATTCGATCGCGATCGGGACACATCCTGAAGTTCGACGACACGAAGGGCGCCGAGCGCATCGAGGTGATCGACAAGGATGGTCGTCACAAGATTGTCATCGACAGCTCCGGCGACAAGATACAGATCCTGTGTGACAGCGGGAACGTGGAGATCAAAGCCTCGGCCGGCAAGCTGCAGATCGAGGCCGCCGAAGCGGAGATCAAGACTTCCGGCAACATGACGCTTCAAGCCGGAGGGCAGATGACCATAAAAGGCAGCGTGGTGAATATCAACTGAGGAATAGCAATGGGACAACCGGCGGCAAAGCAGGGCGATAAAGTGGTGGCGACTGATACACACATAGTGTTAGTACCGGCGCCTCCGGGACCGCCCGTTCCGACTCCTCTTCCGCACCCGTTCAGCGGAATCCTTCAGGAGTCGCTCAGCGCCGACGTCAACATAATGGGACTCCCGGCGGCGATCGTCTCCAGCGTCGCGCTCAACACTCCGCCGCATATTCCGACGCCGCCGGGCACATCCTTCGTCAAGCCGCCGACTAACCGGGGCACGATCATCCTCGGAAGCTCGACGGTGTTTATCAACAAGAAACCGGCTGCGCGCAACGGCGACACCGCGATGACGTGTAACGACCCGGTGGATCTTCCGGTCGGCAAAGTGGTGGCCGTAGGGACGGTGAACATCGGTGGCTGAACAGAAGCGAGCTTTTCTCGGGACGGGCTGGTCGTTCCCGCCCAGACCTGACTCGAACGGGCGTCTGCGGTATGTGTCCGACGAAGACGCCGTGAGCCAGAGCATCGAGATCATCCTGGGAACCAGTCCCGGCGAGCGACAGATGCGGCACGAGTTCGGATGCGGCATCTACGAACTGGTTGGAGAAGCGAACACCGCGGCGCTGCGAGGAATGGTGCGACAGAAAGTGCGGGACGCGCTCGAGCGATGGGAGCCGCGAATCGATGTTCTGGACGTGCGCGTCGAATCGCCCGAAGAGCAGAGGAACCGGTTGAATATTTGGATCGACTATCGCATCCGATCCAACAACGCGTTTTTCAACCTTGTCTACCCGTTCTTTCTGACTGAGGGCGCTCAGTTGTAGGAGTCCGCTGATGCCGTTAGCCGACAAAGAACCAAAGCTGGACGATCGAACATTCGAGGAGTTGTACCGCGACTTGCGGCTGCGCATCCCTCGCTATAGCAAAGGCGAGTGGACCAACTTCAACGATAGCGATCCCGGCATAACGCTCGTTCAATTGTTCGCGTGGCTCTCGGAGATGATGCTTGCGCGAATGAACCAGATCCCCGCAAAGAACTACTTCAAGTTTCTAAAGCTCCTCGGCGCGGAGCTTCGTCCCGCTAAACCTGCTACGGCCCACCTTACTTTTTTCACGAAAGCTAATGAGAAAGCGGAGCCAGTCCCCGAACGCGCTCAAATCTCCGCGCAACTGTCGGATGGTGGTCAGCCGGTCATCTTTGAAACCATTCAAGCTCTCGATTTGATTCAAGCGCCGCTCACTACTGTCGGGGTCTCCGACGGCGGATCGTTGGTGAACGTAACGACCGGGAATGAAAAACCTGGAACTGGGTTCCGTCCACTCGGGTACTTTGCCGAATTGGGCAGCGCGTTGTATCTAGGTTTTCAAGAGCTGGATGAAACGTTGAAGCTCGATCCGTTTCCAGATCAGATGACTTTCCGAGTCTTCCTTCCACCGGAGGCGACCGCCGGCGAACCACAGCTCGTCGGGGAGCTTCCGCCCAACGCGCCCGTCGATCTGGTTTGGGAGTACAGGCCGCGCGATGGCGCAGACTGGGAACGGTTGAATGTCTTCAAGGACGAGACGGCGGCGTTCACTCGCGAGGGCTACGTACTCATCGAAGGCCCTCAGGAGATCGCGCCTTCCAAAGAGCCGCGGCTTGGGCCCGAGCCGCGCTATTGGATTCGCGCCCGACTCGATGCGCGAAGTTATCCCGGCGGAGAAGGACCCGAAATCGACTTCCTGCGTCCAAACACGGTTCCCGCCGAGAACCTCACTACCGTGCGATTGCAGATTCTTGGACAGAGCGAGGGACAGCCGGATGAAACGTTCGAGCTGCCGTTCAAACCGGTCCAGGCCGACTCGTTGCGAATCAACACCGAAGTGAACGGGACGATCAAGAACGATTGGAAGAGGGTTGACGATTTTCTCGGCTCCGGCGAGAACGACGCACACTTCGTAGTAAATGCCACCGAAGGAAGCGTTCGGTTTGGCGACGGCGAACACGGACTGATTCCCGAAGCTTCCGCTTTGGTGATCGCGGACGCCTTCCGCTACGGCGGCGGCGCGCGAGCCAATAACGCCGGCGCGGGAGCCATCAAGAATCCTCAGTCCGTTCTGACGGGAGTCGACAAGGTGACAAACGAACGCGCGGCGGTTGGCGGCGCGGAGGAACAGACTATCGATCAACTGAAGCGCGAAGCACCGGACATCGTAAAGCGCCGCGAGCGCGCAGTGACGGTGCAGAACGCCGTGGTCATCGTAAACGGCCATCCCGATTTCCCGGATGTAGAGGTTCCCGGCGCAGTAACTGTCATCATCGTTCCCGACACCGGCGACACACCCCCGGTTCCATCTAGCGAACTCATCGCGTCCGTTTGTTCGCGACTCGAACCGCACCGGCTAATCACAACCGAGGTCTACGTCAAGGGTCCCGAGTATAAGCAGATTCGCATCGAGGCGTTTGTTCAAGCGAAACCGAACGCGTCATTCGATTCTGTCTCTCGGAATGTGAAGGACGCTCTGAAGAAGCTCCTCGATCCAAAAGGTTGGGTGTTCGGCGAGGACCTGTATCCGACGGAAATCTTCAGGGCGGTGCTGGACGCGGACGACGATCTGGTTGCGGTCAAGAACCTGAACATCTATGTCGACGGCCGTCTGCATGATGGTCTGGAACAGATTCAACTCAAGAATGGAGAGCTGGTCTACGGAGGCGATCACTTGATCGTGGTGACGCCCGCCGTGAACCGCTAGCAAAGCATGGCGCCTCAAGGACCGAAATCATGGCTGCTCGGCGCGGGCTACGACTGGCGCACCGACGAAACCAGGCCCAATGTAGGGGTTAGCTATAGCGCTAAGGATGGCTTGTCTCTAATTGAGAAGTCGCGAGGGAAGGAGCAGCCTGCCCAGCCGCCGCCGCCGTCGCCTCGCTTTCGCTTCGACCGTCTCAGTTACGACATCGATCGCGAACATCGTGAAGTGCTTGCCTATACGCCGGACGGCAAGATACGTCATCGTTGGGCGTCGCGCGACGCCGAAGGGGTCCACGTTGCGCCATCGGACCCGGCCGCCTGGGAGCCGGTAGACATTGCTGGTGACGGGGACTGCGTCTTTCTTCTCGACACGCGCTATCAAAGGGTTTACACGCACGCATTTGGGCGGGAGTCTCTTTCGCTGCTGTTTCAATCGGAGGATGAGACATCGCGGTGGGTTCGCATATTGCTTGACGATCACGGCTGTCTGTTGGTCTTCGATCAGGCCAAGGCGGAGGTGAGATGTTATGGTCGTCGCGGCAGCTTCCTCGGACTCAAACCCACGGCGTGGCCGGCTCCCGCGCCAGAACCTCCGCCTCCCGTGAAAACGCCCGCGGCGCCGGACGAAACAACCTACGAAAAGCAGGGTTACTGGTTCAGCAAACCTCTCGACAGCGGAATCTACAATTGCTGCTGGCATCGCATCGAGATGAAGCTCACAAAGCTTCCTCCCGGCTCGAAGATCGAAGTAAAGGTCTTTGCTCATCAGGACCAGAACGCAGGGCCGCTTAACGCCAGGGATCCGCGCTGGATCTCCAGCTATGTGCTGGCTGCGCCACTTCAACCGCCGCCGGAAGAGGATAAGGAACAACACGCGGGCCACTCGTACGGCTCTAGGCGATCCAAGCACTCAAAAAAGAAGCAGGAGATCCGCGTCGACGAGTTTCTCATCCAAAGCGACCCAGGACAGTTCCTGTGGGTGTTGGTTGAGCTTTCCGGCGACACGTTCGGAAGCCCCATCGTCAAAGGGTTGCGAGTTCACTATCCTCGCGAGTCGTATCTCGAATATCTGCCTCCTCTCTATTCCGCTGATGAACCGACGCGCGTGTTTCTCGACCGCTTTCTGTCGATCTTCCAAACCGAATGGGATGAATTCGAGCGTCAGGTAGAAGAATCAGAAGCTTACTTTGATCCCGACGCCGTGCCCGAAGGCGTGGCGATGACCTATCTGGCCAGTTGGCTGGGTTTGAATCTCGAAGGAGAGTGGGATGGCGAACAGAACCGCCGGCTGCTTCGGGCGGTTCCTAAGATCTATCCCCGACGCGGGACTCGAGAGGCATTACGCGACTACGTCCGCGTTTATCTGGCGAACGTCGCTCGGATGAGCGTCGAAGGCGTGCCGCAGACCTCCTACCCGGCAATAGTCGAAGGATTCGAGGAGCGTCAATACTTCATGCTCTCGCAGCCTGGGGGCAGCAGACTTTTTTCACTACTTCGCACATCGATTCCGAATCTATGTCCCGGCGGCGTGGGTGCGCACCGCTGATCAGGAGCGAATGCTTCGCCGGGCCATCGAAGCTGAAATGCCGGCGCATGTTCATTACGACCTCTGTCTCGTTGAAGCCGGTATGCGAGTGGGGATTCAATCGACTGTAGGTCTGGACACGATTCTGGGAGACGCGCCACCCTGGCGGCTGCCGTGCGAACCAGAAAATCTTGCGCCCAGTTTGTTGCCTCCGGGGAGGCTGGGTCAGGGCACGGTGTTATCGCAAAACAGCGGGCCGAAACCGGCGGTGCTTGACTCGGGAGCGCGAGTCGGAGACTGGACACTCGACTGAGATAAGGAGATCACGGTATGGAACCGCACAAGGACAACTGCGGCAAGGATCAATGCGGCAAGTTGACGCAACAGCGCATGAACTATTTCATGGGGCGTCACCTGACCGCGCGAGACTTCTCCGACGAGCAAGCGTACCATCGCAGCCACCGGCTCTTCCACAATCGGATGTTGCACGGCTGGGGAGTCGCCTGCGGTCTCGATGTTCGCCAACACACCAGGGAAGACTGCCGTGACAAGTATGTGGAAGTCACTCCTGGGATGGCTATCGATTGTTGCGGTCGTGAAGTCGTCGTCGAATGCAACGTCTCGTGCGGGGAGCAGGCCCTGCCGGAGATCCCCTGGAAGGACTATCGAGAATCACACCCGTTGCTGTTGCTGTGTCTGAGCTACGCGGAGAAGGGGATTGACCCCGTTCCGGTTCTTGACGGTGAAGGGGACTGCAGCGAGACGAAGAACGCCAATAGCCGTTACAAAGAGGGTTGGAAGCTCAGTTGGCATTGGGTGTCGAACTCGGATCTAACTAAGTACTACTGGAAGAATCAGTACGGCGTCTGCCCGCTGGAACACCACCAGCCCGATCAGGGCTACGCCGATGCCGCTGCGGCTCAGCCCGAGGCTCAAGACGCGAACGAACGAGACGAACAGGCAGGCCATGATTGCGGACACGCTCATCCGGGCCATCCGTGTCCTGAGGATGATTGTGGCGATCCGTGCAGCGAGGACTACAAGAGCTGCATCGAGCCGCGTTGCCCGCCGCACCATTGCATCGCGCTCGCGGTGATTTGTGCGAAGCAAGGCGCGCCCGTGACTAATGAACAGATCATAACCAAGGGCCGGCCGATGTTGCCCCACGTCCCGCACCGTCTTACCCGCATAGCCAGGATCAATTGGCGGCACGGCAGCGTCATTTCCCCTAACTGGTTTCGTTGTCACGAGAAGTTTGTGGTTACGTTTGATCGAAAGCTGGAGGAAGCGCCCAGTCGGCCTTACCCGGGCCCCTGGGGCGTCAACGCGGCGACCTTCGTCGTGCAGTATGGCGAGCAGTATGAAGATCTGGATTTCGCTCCTTACGAAGAAGAGGAGCCGCCGAGACTCGTCAACAAGTTCCAGGCCGAGTACAAAGTGTCGCCCCGAGGTAAGAAAGGTCACGGCGATTACAAATATCTGGTCGGCCATATCGTCTGGATAACGCTGAAGTGCGACTACCTGTATGACTGCCATGGCGTGCGGGTAGATGGCAACGACGACGGAATCGCCGGAGGCACATTCGAAAGCTGGGTTTCAGTTGTTTCCGACTACGAGTACGAAAAGATGAAGGAGGATGGACAGATATGACAAGGACACAGCCTGTTACACATTCTCCTGCGGCCAACGACCGGTGCGGCTGCGGAAGTACGGATTGCCAGGGAGAGTGCTGCGAGTTGGAATGCCTCACTCGCCCCAACTTCTTCTGCGGCCAATTGCTTACCGATGGCGATCTAAAGGCGATGGTCGATTGGATAGAGACCAAGAGCGCATTGAAACGGTTTCGAGAAGGCTGGGGCGTAGCCTGCGGTCTCGACGTAACGTGCAGCCACAAGGACAAAGAGCAAACCCGCGTCTACGTATCGGAGGGATATGCGGTGGACTGTTGTGGCCGCGACATCGTTGTTTGCGATCCGCTTTGGTATGACTTCAAATGTGAGAAGCCGTTCGATCCTTGCTGTCGCGAGGCTCAACCGGCTCAGGACCGGAACCAGTCCCGCGGGGGCGCGGCCGTCGAACCGCGTCTTGGCGGCATCCCGCTTTCCGAGCTACGCGCATTCGATCTCTGTCTGCGCTTCGATGAAGCCATGAGCGGCGGACAACGCGCCATCGCGCGCGGCGACTGTTCTCCGATGGGAGATTGCCAATACACGCGCGTGAAGGAGAAGGGCAAGCTTGTCGCAACGGAGGTTAAGGATCCGTGCCTGGCGCCGACCAATCTAGCTGAGTCGAAGTACCGGAGCGAACTCAAACTCTTTCTCGCTGATCTGGAGAAGCGCAGGTCTTCTCCGAAGGACCTGCTTGGATGGATTCCTGGCAGGCTGCACTCGTTCTGCTTCGTTGAGGAATCACTGTGCATGCTGGTCAACCCAAGCAAGGACCAACCATCTGCGCAACCTGCGACCGAGGGCCAAACGGGCGCGGGAACTGCAGCCCGAGCCCCCGAGGAAGAGATTTTTTCCAATTTGATTTTCTACATTGTGCAGGACTGGCGGAACCACTATTTCGAATGCGTGTGCGAGTCCTGTAGGGATAACGCCTGCGAAGGCGACGGCGTGCCGCTGGCTCGTGTTTGGGTATGGGACAAGAGGGTAGGCGACTGCAAGAAATGCAACGTTGTCTATATCGATTCCTACCCGCCATATCGTCGTCTCTTGAGCCGCGAGTGCTCGCCTGTTCATCCCGGCTGTATCGATCTGTCGCGATACGTCTGGCGTGACGCCGTAGAGGCGCGACAGGAACTCGCCCGGTCGGGATTCACTGATGTAAAGCCTCTTCCAATGCCCACGTTCTCAGAGGGCAGCATCAAGGAGTTTTTGGCGACGTTGGCTGGGGAGCACGATTTGACTTGCGCTCCACCCGGCTCGTCATTGGCGATGAAGGTTTTTCCTGACCTCTGCGGCCGCAATCGCGTCGTGTCCTTCGAGATCAGTCAAAAATGAAACCTCCTCAAAGAGCCCTATATCGAGAACGCCAGCGGCTGCGCGCTGCCGACCTGCGGGCGGAGCAGGAGTACTTGCTCGGGCTCGCGGGGCAGCACCACATTGGGCCGCACCGGTGGGGGATCGTTCGCGGCCTCTCGATAGTCGGAAAGAAGGATCAGGAAGAAGCCGTCGTTACGCCGGGCTACGCCATCGACGGGTACGGCCGCGAACTCGTAGTGTTCGAGCCGGTGCGGATATCGCTTCAAAAATCCGCGAAGAACTACGTCTATCTTTACTACTGCGAGCGTGCTCAAGGATCGTGTGGGGACTCACCGAATTCGCGGTGGCGAGACTCAGCGGAGATATCAGTCTCCAGCGAAGAGTGGCCGATGCCGCCTGACGAACTGTATCTCGCAGAGGCTCGCGCGGCCGGCGGGTTGACCGATGCGCCTCCGTGGCCGGTTCTGTTAGGAATCGCGGACCCAAGTAAGATTGGGCCGGATCCAGAACCTTCGCTGAGCGTCGATCTATCAGAGTCGACCTTCACTGCATTGCGAGCCGGTCGAGTGATCTCGCCATCCCGCCGCGCCGTTATGCGCATCGGTCAGGAGAATCTGGCGGACCCCTATCATTTTCGAGTGACCGCGCAAGGTATGGGGAACCGCTTCGCAATTAGTCGTGATGGAGACGCTTCGCTTTGGGGGAACCTCGTGCTTTTGGGCACGACGTATTCCGCTAAGATCGAAACACAAAGGAAAGGGCTGTCCATAAAGGTCAGCACCAAGACAGTAGGAGACTCCGATATCCTTTGGAGGGCAAAGCCCGGAATCCGCGAAGGCATGCCCACAATGACGCTGACCTTTCGTCGCGAGGCCGCCAGCGTCCAGCCTATCAGAGAAGAATTTGTTCTCGATGACAAACTGGGAGACGCCCTGACGAAGTTCAACGAGAAGCGAGCGTCACCGGTCAGGTTGTCTCTGCTTATCGACGGCGCTCAGTCATCGGAAGCGGGAAAAAAAACAAGCGAGCAACCTGCCGCCACACGCAATTCCGACTTCGCGATACTGGATGATCGTGAACAGCCTTTAGTACCCAGGGGAGCCATGTTGAGCTTTTCGCGAGAGAAAGCTATTGCTGCTTTAGAACAGTGTGGATGCCGCGACCAACTCGAAGAGGATGCGCAACTACCGGGAGGATTCATCTTCAAACCGACAAGCGCGGCTCCGAGGCTTCCGACGTCCAGAGACATTTACTCGCTCGTGGTGAAGGACGCTGACCAGCCCTCGGTGGAACAGGTTCGAATATCCGGAGGTCCTCTCGCCTCGGGAGATTTCAAGCGCCGAATCACTATCGGCAACTCAGTTGACCCTAAGAAGTTCAATGCCTGGCTCGCCGTGCGCGGTGACGGCAGTATCCAACTCCCCGGCGACAAGACAGAAGACAAACCTGGCGACAAACCGTACCCGATGATTCAGGTGACCGGAACGGCCGAGTATCCGCCCGTCAAACCAGACCCGAGGGACCCGCTCTTCAACTACCTGTTGACACTGGCGTTCGTTAGTGGCGTTCTGTCGGTCAGTTCCTCGCTGCTGAAAGTCACCTTTTCAAAACTGCCGGACTTCATTGACCTTGCTCAACCGACTTGGCAATACGAACTTTCGTTACAGAATCTAGCGCTTACCGAGCCGTTATTGGCGAAGAGCCATGTAGAGAGAATCAGCTCCGGTCAGCAGTCGCTCTTGAATACCAAGCTCACCTTACCGCAGAAAATAGATCCTAAGCAGTCGTCTCTGGTCACCATCTCACATACGCCGCAAGACGTTCCCAAGGGGGACGAGGTGACGATTGAAATCAGCGTCGTGATGCTAGCAGGAAGCATTGCGATCGGGTCATCAGCAGCGTCCAAGAAGATTCCCGTGTTGCAGGGCCCGCTTATTGATCTGACGAGCGTACCCGATTCCGTGCCGCCCGACACGGCTTGGGTTTTCACCGTGAAGATAACTAATCAGTCTGCCAGGAAGCTTACGGTGAGCGGCATTCAAGTCGTCGGGGCGGGAGGAACAACCCAGTCAGTGCCGCCGCCTCCTCCTCCACCCATCGAAATCGGTCCACCCTTGGTGTCCACCCCGGCACCGCAATCTGCGCAACCAGAGGGAGCCCATTTCACAATCCAGGCGACGATCGCGTACAAGTGGGAGAACACGACGACGACTCTATCTTTGACCACGGCGCCGGTGGACGTAGTTGTTGAGAAGCACCTGACATTGATCGCCAAGAAGAACGGGGCCGGAAAGTACAAACTCACATTAACCAATAAGAGCGATCAGAGCCTCACCTTGAAGGCATTGCATGCTCGTATCTACCCTGAGACGGACGCGCGACCTGCTAGCGCGGACCTCGACGTAACCGGGCTCAATGAGAATATGGACCACAACGATGTACACACCGAGACCGTAATCGCCGCCACACCCGCGGGCATCCGAATGAAGGTAGACGTCGACGTGGAGTACGAGAGAGTGGGTAGATTGTGGTCGATCAACGACTCTTCTGGCCGAATGAAGATTCCTTGAAAGCGAGAACAAGATGAAGAACGGAGTCACACCCGCGCGCGTCAACTATTTCGACGAACAGTTTCTGCGCGTTCAGGAATTCGCCGATGAGCAAATCTATCAGGTGGCTTTGCGTCGTCGTCACAACATCGGGCACCACGACTGGGGCATCGTAGCCGGCCTCGACCTGGTGGCCGAAGAGGGAACGCTCGTGGTCCGACCCGGAATCGCCATCGACGGCTACGGCCGCGAGTTACTCCTTGCCGCCAAACGGTTGATAGGTACAGGGGAGTTTGGGCGTCTGGGCTCAAACCGGCTCGACGTCTGGCTGTACTATGAGAACACTAAGGGTGATCCCGCCCCTTCCGGATTCGTCGCCTGCGGCGCCGCCGACACCGAGAGTTTTTATCGAACCAACGAGACGCCTCGCGTTTTCCTCGAGCGCGCGGGCGTCAGCCGGATCGACCCGCGACGGCCCAAGGCCGTGCCATCCGTTGTTCTAGACGCCTCGGCCCAACTACAAACAACCGACGACCCGCTGGTGGTTTGGCCGGTGTATCTCGGACGTGTTCAGTACACGCCCGAACAACCGGACCCGCAGAAGCAGTTCTTGATCGATGGGTCGGACCGGCCTTACGTTGGCGCAGTCGCGGAAGTAGTCGATCATCCGGCCAGCGCCGCGCGCGTTGAAATCGGCAGAGTCTCAAAACACGACGACGAACGCGCAGTAGGCGACGCCAAGTTCGTCTACTCAGCCAACGACAAGCGCGCCTTCGCGGTCTTCGTGCCTTCTCAGCAAACGAAGCTGGATCCGCGATTCGAGATCGATCTCGACAACAACAACTACCTGAGGGGCGCTACGACGTTGTA
>WNFR01004062.1_pt1 | contig 28787 bp, 23 predicted proteins | sample 5400221 | NCBI WGS metagenome assembly WNFR01 (sample SAMN13153357, study PRJNA577476) | soil metagenome | isolation source: 40 cm soil under Madrone tree | place: USA:California | collected 2016-06-14
GGCAGGTCTGTTGTACCTCTTGATGTGGCCTGTATCAATTACCCCAGCAACGTGGACACCCCCTAATGCTCCGGTGCTTGCCGGCCAGTATCAACAGAACTCCCGGCTAACGACCATACAAAGGTTGTACCTGGGTACTGGCTTCGGGCCTGAAGACGTCGCTCTCGACGCACAGGGACGCATCTATGGCGGTCTTGAAGACGGACGGATCATTCAACTCCAGGCCGATGGCAGCCAGCCGCGAGTCTTCGCTGACACACAGGGCCGTCCGCTGGGATTGAGTTTCGATCAAACAGGAAATCTTATTGTTGCCGATGCCCTCAAGGGCTTGCTCGCAGTAAACCCGGGTGGCGAAGTGAAAGCGTTGAGTACTGCTGCTGATGGCGTTCCGTTTGCCTGCACAAACGACCTCGATGTGGCGGCCGACGGCACGATCTATTTCACTGATGCGTCCAGCAAGTATCCGCTCACTAAGTTCACGCTTGATCTGCTCGAGCATCAACCCAATGGAAGGCTGCTGGCGTTTGATCCAAAGACGAAGAGCACCCGCACGATTCTAAGTGATCTCTATTTCGCAAACGGAGTAGCTGTAAGTCCAGACCAATCGTTCCTGCTTGTGGTGGACACAGGTATGTACAGAGTGCGGCGTGTTTGGCTAAGCGGACCGAAGCAAGGCCAGTCAGAGACGTTTATCGACAACCTGCCGGGCTTTCCAGATGGCATCTCTTCAAACGGCAAAGATAAGTTTTGGCTGGCACTGGTCACACCACGCGATTTCATGTTTGACAGGCTTCTTCCCCATCCGTTTCTGAGGAAGGTAGTTGCTCGCCTTCCCGCCTTCCTTCAACCTGCGCCCAAACGGTATGCATTTGTGTTGGGCCTGGATCTAAACGGCCGGGTGATCGACAACCTCCAGGATGGCTCAGCCACCTGTTACGCCGAAATTGCCAATGCGGTCGAGCACAATGGGGCGCTCTACTTCGGCAGCATTGGTGAAAGCACTCTCGGACGCTTCCTGCTCCACTGATCGAGGGTGGTCCAACCGATTCTTGATTCTTGTGCCTGCACAATAACCCGCCGTCTGACGTTTTCTCGTCCGGATTCTTCGGATCAAGGGGTATTTCAGAACGTTGGTACAACCGAAGACGGTTACTTTTGTGTGCAGATTTGAAGTGTTCTTGTGGAAACCTCGCGATTCTCCCGTGCCTCGACATTCCAAACTTGACTATGTATATAAGTGCATTGATGCTGCTGAAAACTATAAGAAAAGTCGAGATAAAACAAAATGCCTATAAACGAACATTTAAGGACTGAGGTTCTACAGAGGGCAGAGACGTGGATGACGGATCAAAATCTACCCGCTGACTGCCCAAATGATCTTTGCCAAGCCGTAAACAAATGGCGGTTGGGGGAGGTCGGAAAGATGAATAGCTACATATACGATAAGCTTTTGGGTCGAGGCATCAAAGATCCAGATCCACCGTTCGAGCACGTTGTCCCGATAGTCTGCGAATGGTGCGGCAGACCTATACGCTATTATGAGGAATAGGGCCTAACAGCGGAAATGACGGAATCTCACCATCACAGAGACATCGGGAGTAATCTTTGCGCCTTTTGTGCTATTAGTTGTCTGCGGCGGTCTATGTAACCGCTCCGTTCTGCGTTAGAAACACAGTCAACGCGGTTGACGTAGAGCTCAGACTATTCTCCCGTTTGCCGCAATCCGACCCCACGCCAACGTCACTCGCGGCGTCCTTATGGAGCTCCCAAGCATCATTCATTGTAAGCCTTTCTTGAGGCGGACTCCGCCTCTGTTAAAGAGAAGAGAGAGTTCTCCACAAAGCTTGAGCGGTTGTTTTATGGATGATACAATGTACCGCGTTCGCGCCGCGTAACCCCATATTAGGACAATACTTATGCGAGCGAAGGCTATTATTTCTCCCAAATAGATATTGTTAATAATATCTATTCTTAAGAGCACCTATTCTGTACAATGCCCATCTTCAACAGTAGGTATTCTATGGGTACTGTAACTATGCTATAGGTATTGCGTGATAAAGGTACGTATCGCCGAATTATTAGAGAAACGGGGAAAGACCCAGTATTGGTTAGCCAAGGAGACTAAGATAACTCCTCTAACCATATCTAAACTTTTGAAGGGGAAAACAAAAGGCATCGATTTTGCAACTCTAGATCGCATCTGCGAGGCCCTTAATTGCCAGCCGAACGATGTGATTACGCATGTCACGGGGCATAAGGTAAAGAAAGAAAATAGCTAAACCATGTCGCTGATGCAAGGCAATCCCGCTTTTCAGGCAATTGAACGAGCCATTCTAACCATTGGCTATAGCGAGGACTTGCTGAGGCGAAGCTATCGATATACAGACGTGTTAGTGGAGGAGGAGGGGGTTCAGCCCGAACGGACGATTGATCTGGCCGCATTCGCCCAAAAGCCGCATACGTATAGAAACGCTTGCATCGGCGTAATCGTATCGAACGGTGCTTCCGGTGTGCGCCATGTTTCGCAATATACAGCAGTTGGAGCCCCTTTAATTTTCGAGATCGACGGCCCAATAGTGAATCGTTGGAAAATTGCGGCGCAGGGGGAACCGGAAATCAAGGAGACGTTTTCAGTAGAGAGCATTGAACGAGCATTCGCGTCGAACAGAAGGCAATGGGAACCGGACAGTATTCTAAGAGCAAAGGCGATTGGAGAGCCCTCAGGTCCTATTCAACTTGATTTTGTTGATGCTGGACTTATGCCATTTCTAGAGGGAAGGAATTTTGAAAAACTAGATCACCTGCTCAGAGAAGTCTTAACCAAGTGCACAAACATCTATAAGCGCGTTAATCAGCGAAAGCCAAGTTTCGAGAATCTGTTTCCGCTTGCATTTCGATTCATTGCCGCTAAAGTATTTCGGGACAGAGGATATACAGGCGGATGGCAATCTGATGATGCGCTTACTGCCCTTCAGGCAATCGAAGAACACTACAATGTTGGCTCTGATCGGTTGCCGCCATCCGCCATTAATGATCGGAGCATTTTAGATCCTGTTTGGTCCATAATTCTGGGATTGTTTCGCTTTCCAAATTTATCGGAGGACGACCTCGCGCTCGTTTTTGAGAAAACCTTTATTACTCCGCATACTCGAAAAACGCTCGGCGTTCACAGCACCCCGCCGAGGGTGGCAGAGTATATTGTCCGTAAGCTTCCGTTTCACAAAATACCCGAACACGAGCGCCATGTTTTAGAGCCCTTTGCCGGTCATGGCCGATTCTTGGTGTCGGCTATGAAGCGGATGAAAGAGTTGTTGCCTCGGCACTTGTCGGAATCAGAACGCCACGATTACCTAGTGAATCGGCTAGTCGGGATTGAGCTAGATCAGTTTTCGGTTGAGGTTTCCAGACTGTCCCTGATGATGGCGGATGAGCCAAACCCGAACGGTTGGCGACTCTATAACGAAGATGTTTTTGCTACAGGACGACTAGAAAGAGAGCTAACCGAGGCCAACATCGTGCTTTGTAATCCACCTTTCGAGGACTTCACACAAGCAAAGCGCAGACAATACCAGCTAAGTGAGTTACTTACTAGGAAGCCGGCGGAGGTTCTCAGACGTATTCTAATGCAACCTCCAGACCTTCTCGGATTGGTTGTCCCTAGTGTTTTTATTTCGGGTAGTTCATACCGAAACTTCCATAGTGAGCTAGCCGAAAATTATGGCTCCATAGAGCTAGTGGCACTGCCGCAAGTATTCAACTACTCAGAAGCTACCACCATGCTAATAATGGCTTCTGAGCGGCAGACACGCTCGACGGCGGTGAGTGTTACGTGCAGATGGGTTATGGAGGGCGCTAGCCGTGAAGCATTTCTACGATACGGAACTGAACCTCCTGCGATTAACACAGTCGTAGATCCAGCGGATCTTTCGCGACCTGACTTTAGCCTTTGGGTTTCCCCTCTCTCCCGAGTGTGGGCATATTTACGGGACTACCCCAGACTTATTAATGAAGCCGAAATACATCAGGGAATAAAGTGGAAAGCCGCAAGCACTAAGCGAGGAAAGAAACTAGACAAATACATCTCTGCAACGCCTAAGCCCGGCTATGTAAAAGGCTACGCGCGCGTTGAAGATCGACTATCTCAGTATTGGATAAGACCTGAAGACTCGTACTTATCATTACTGCCCCAAGATCAATACGACAATGCTTACCAATATCCTTGGGATCAACCTAAAGTTGTGTGCAATGCGGCCCGTCGGCAACGCAGCCCTTGGCGCGTAGCTGCGATAGCTGATCCGCTGGGCTGGGCCTTCTCTCAGCGTTTCATGGCTTTTTGGCCAGAGAGAATTTCAATCTACGGTCTCACCGCACTACTAAACTCTCCTGTCTGCAATGCCTTTCTTTTCTCGACGGAAGGGGAGCGAAGCCCAAACCACAAACGAACCTTTGAAAGACTCCCGATACCGCCTGATCTTTCCTTCTTTGAAAAAGGTGGTTCCGTCGATGTCCTTACACGCGATCTCCATAAGCAAGCAGTTCAGCGAGATAGTCGCCGGGCTAAACAGATATTGCTGCAAATAGACGCCCAAATTCTGACGGCTTACGATCTTCCTCCCAACCTGGAGCGTGAGGTGCTAGACATATTTCAAGGTGAGCAACGTCCCGTACCCTTCCATTTTGCCGGCTTCTATCCTGAGCATTTGGAGGCTTACATTCCGTTGAGCGAGATTATCTCACCAGAGTTTTTCGACGCTCGCGCTGATCGTCTACTTCAACGTCTCACTTTTATTAGTGATCCGGTCATTTCAGACGCGATGGCAATGTTGCACTCGGACCACACAGATGATGAAGGCTTACCTTCTTGATACGAACATTGCTTCGGCACTTTGGGATACTTTAGATAAGGATCACCCTGCCGCTTTGAAATTTGCGACAGATGCAGCAGCTGCAGGCGATCTCGTTTATGTTTCTCGGGTCTCCCTTGCTGAAATTGAATATGGAATGAAGTTGTATGTAAGCACAGACGCTGCTCGCAGGGCTAAAGCTGATGCCGCAATGAGAATTTATAAGAGTATTCGGGAAATCGGTAAGCCGACCACCGATCCGTACTCAACAATACGCGCGGCGTTGTTCACAAAATTTGGTTCAAGAGATGCAAAAGGCCGTGTAAAGGAAAAACGGCCAGAACAACTGCTCGATAGAACTACCTCTTTGGCTTTGGGGATTCAAGAAAACGATCTTTGGATAGCCGCAATAGCTGTGGAATATCACATGATCCTAGTAACCGAAGATAAGATGAAACGGATACAGGAAGTAGCGCCGCCTCCAGCCCTCACCATAGTAAAATGGAAGGCAGCCGCGCCAGCTACTGCCACACCGACGACCACACCTCCGACAACACCATGAGGTTTTTGCGCAGAAGCGACTTTCTGTGCAGGCCTTTTATTCTTTTATTCTTGTTATTCTTGGGTACCTAGTACTCAACTGTATACCTCGTGATCGTTCTGACACTTTGCGAAATCAGCCGATTCCTTAACAACTAGAGACGCGAAAAGCGTTGCTGATTATCTAGTATCCAACTACCCCTCTTCGTGATCAGGACACGGTCCCAGATATTTCCTCTAAGTTACTTATTATAAGTGGTTAAGCTCGAATTGCTCCGCTTCTTTCGTGTGCGGCACGGCTAGTGATATGTACGTAGGTCGAATAAAGTTCAATAGCATTGAGTGGGTCGCTCCGACGCTGACCAAAACTCACCCCCATTTTGGAGCAAGGAAACGACAATGATTAACTTACTATCGGCCGCCACCTCAACACCCCCACACGTTTTCAAGACAACGGAACTAGTTGGCAGTCTGATGCACAAGCTTTCTCCGGAGCTAATTAACACAATCAACACCCTGGGAGTCGATCAGAGATATTCAACTATTGAAAATTATCCCGACTTCCTTTGTGGAAAACAGAAGCACGCAACAAGTTCCACTACTGAACTTGGGGTGGGCGCGACAAAACGTTGCATCCAGGAGTGGGGCGGCGATTCTTCCCGAATCGGGCTGATTGTTGCCGCAACAAACACGCCGGACCAAATGCTACCGTGCCTCGCTTCCGAGGTGATAGGAAAGACGCACGGGCTGTTGTCGCGTTCAATCAGAACAGTAAGCATGCAAGCTCAAGGTTGTTCTGTTCTGCTCAAGTCGATTGAGGTGGCGGAATGGTATCTGGCGGCCAATCCCGGAAAATTGGCAATCGTTTTGATGGCTGAATCCCACACGCCTTATGTTGCCCCACTCTTGCGGGGTGAGTATTTCGGCTACCGGGAAATGATAAAGATGAGGAGGGGACAACAGCTTGATCCCGATCAATTCGAACAACAAAGGATGGATACCACCTTCGTGATTCAATCAATGCTCTTTGGCGATGGCGCGGTGGCGCTACTGGTTGGCACCGAAGAAGGAAAACCAGCTTTCGGTCCAATTTCTCATCTCACCAATGATGAACCGAACGACATGAATTTGCTTACTATGGTAAGAAGCAGCTCCCATCCATTCCTGAAGGGCAGACCGCAATACTTCATGCAACCGAGCGTGCCAACCCGCGGCGCGCATTACGCAGTGACCACCGTCAAGAATGTCTTGCAACACCCGGATTCGCCGGTTTCTGATCTGAGGCAGGTTGATGATTGTTTGATTCACACAGGCAGTAAGAAGATCCTCGACGGCGTTTGCTCCCAGCTTGATCTGAAGCCAGGGTCCCCAAAGGTCCATGGCTCCTACGAAGTACTAAAGCACTATGGAAACCTCTCGAGCGCGTCGACGGGATTCATGTTAGCCGAAAAGAACGACTGGACAGGGCCCACGATCGTTGTAGGTTTTGGAGTGGGATTTACCGCGAGCGCGGGAATCATGAACTACAACTAAGCAAGACAGACGGGGTTACTACTCATGCGACGATGTCCTGCAGTTCGTTTTTCCGAATCGACAACGAGTTGAGAATTGAGGCTACCTGCGAAAAAGCGAAGGGTTTGCCGATTATTCCATCAACCAAATTCTCTTCGCCGACAGGTGGGACGGTCGTCGACCCGTAGCCGGTAACTAAGACGATCTTGATCTCGGGCCAGCGCTTGCGAACTTCTCTCGCCGTTTCCCAGCCATCCATTTCGGGCATTGCGAGATCTGTAAACACGAAATCTACAGGATTGCCGCGCAGCTTTTGCAAAGCATCCTGCCCGCCATTTGCCAACACAACATTGTGTTTGACCGCTTCCAACATCTCGGCGAGTGTCTCCCTCACAGCGGGCTCATCATCCACAACCATTATTCTAAGAGATTGGGTTGTATCACTGGTTGTCAACACATCCGTCGCCCGTGCATCCGCATCCGCAGCGGGAAGATTGATAGTGAACGCAGTACCGGCGCCTGGCTCAGACCTTACGCTAATCGAACCTTCGTGCCGTTCGATGATGCTATGGCTGACAGAAAGACCGAGCCCCGTACCGTGCGCACCCTTTGTGGAGAAGAACGGCTCAAAAATCTTTTGCCGGACATCTTCAGGCATTCCCATTCCGCTGTCGATGAATTGGAGCAGCAGTCTGCTTTCCTCGCGCTTGCAAGTGATTGACAGTTGGCCGCCCCTGGGCATCGCATCCACAGCGTTGAAGATCAGATTCACAAACACTTCTCGCAATTCCGATGCACTGCCATAGGTGTTGTGGCTACGTTCTGCATCCAATTTGACCTCGTATTCAAGGCCTCGCAGTCGAGCCTCATTTTCCCAACGCGTCCTAGTGATTTCTATCGCATCATGCAGAAGACTGCGGACGTCAAGTAACTCGAAGTCTTTTACTGGCGACTTACGCGCAAACGTTTGGATTCGTCGCACGGTAGCCGCAGCATCCTCGGCCGCAGTTTGAATGATATCGAGATTCCGCACCAGCGCTTCGTCCTTGACTTGCCTGCGTAACAATTGTGCGCGACCAAGTATGGCCGCGAGTGAGTTGTTGAAATCGTGGGCCACGCCGGAAGCCAATTGCCCAAGAGCTCGCAACTTGTCAGCTCGTGCTGCGCGCTCACGTTCTTCCTTCTGGCCTGTTATGTCGCGCGCAATACCCAAGACTCCCGTTGTTCGCCCATCGACGACCAACGGTGAATTATCAACTCGGGCGTACCGCAATCTGCCATCGTGTGCGAAATAGCGCATTTCATAGGTCTGCGGCTGGCCGTTCATTGCCGCGTGCAACTTCTCTTTCACCAGCTCGCGATCACTTTCATGGACCATGTCAAGAAGATGCCGGCCAATGAAATCACTACGCTGGTAACCGAGACCCAAGAGTGTGGCGCTGTTGCACCACTTGAAGTGGCCAGTTGGATCGACAGCATATATCGACTCTCGAGCGCTCTCGAGAATGTTAGTCAACAGTGATTGGTGTTCGCGTGCGACGGCCTGCACCTTACGCAACTCCGAGAGATCACGGGCAGTGCAAACTGCGGCTTCCGGCAGACCGTTTTCATTAAGAACAGGCTCAACCGAGACCAGCAACGGCCGTTTCAAGCTGCTGGGCGTGATTTCGGTCGTGAAACTCTGGCGGGTCTCGATTGCCTTTTCAACGATGCATGCGTCGTCTTCTTCGCTGGACCGCAGTATTTCGCAGCAGTGCCGGCCGAGTAAGTCGCGTGGATGAACAGCTTCCATCGCCGCACCGGCTCTGTTCACACGTTTCAATTCGCCGGCTCGATCGAAAATGAATACCCCATCCGACATTGCGTCGAAGGTCGTTTCCCACTCGGTCTTTCCTCGCGCAACCATCTCAAAGAGTTCGGCCTGCGCGATGCCAATGGCCAGCCGCTCAGCAAATGCCTCAACCAAAGACAACTCATCTTCCGTCCAGCGCCGGATGCGCTCCGTTTGATGAATGCACAGGACGCCGCGAAACTGACCCTTGATCATTAAGGGGTAAATAACCTGCGAGCGGACATCTGAACTGTGCGCATGAGCACGCACATAAGCATTGAGCTCTTCGGGCCCTTCTGAATAGTTCAAAGCGTCGTCAACGACAAGGGGCCGGTTGGATTCGAGCAACGACCGTCCAATGGGATCGTCATGTTCTACCGGTACGTGGTTATTGCTCTCAGAGCCAGGAGCGAGATATTCATACTCGAGCGGTGAGTCCAAACCTTCGCTGTTGTACAACGAGAGATGAATTCTGGAAGGAGACAACGCCATACCCAATTCACGTGTAGCAGTAGTCAAGACCTCCGGCAGACTAAGTGACGCGCGTATTGCCATGGTCAAGCGATTTACCAGTGCTTCGCGCATCGACGTCGTCTCCGCTTTTTGATAAAGCCCCGCTTGTCTGATTGCAATTCCCGTTTGATCGGCGACTGCCTTAGCGAGCGCTATATCCGCTTCGCTCCAGCTCCTCAACTCTCGCGTGGTTGACAGAGCAAAGGCAGCGGGCACTTCATCGCCAACCCTAATCGCTACGTACATGATCGATTGAACACTTGCCTTCGATAGGATTTTTTCATAAAGGTCGCTGATTCCAGGGTCCTTAGCGACATCGGTAAACGCCAGCACACCTGTTTCGTCGAGCGCTGTAATCAGCGTCTGCAAGTGCGTCAGATCAAAGTCTGAGGCCGCGGGCTTCACGCCGTCCGCGTGATACTCCGCCACGTTGGTAGCGTATTTCGCTCTGTCGTCTCTGATGAAGAGCGAGCAACGGTCGACATTCAGGTAAGAACCTAATTCACGCACGGCGGTTTGAAAAATCTCTTTACTGTCTAACGAACATCTGATCGCTTGAGAAATCCGGTGCGTCATCGCCTCACGTAGCGCCTGATGAGCTAAGGCTTCTTCCGCCCGGCGCCGTTCGCTGATGTCCACACCAACCCCGGCGACAAACTTATTTCCGGAAGCGTCAGCAGTGGGAAACTTAAAAACGAGCAAGTGATGCGGCGGCCCTTCTTCGGTCGGGATCGTTTCGACCACTTCTTCCGGCTTCCCTGTCCTGAGCACACGTAGATCGTGCTGATGAGTCTCCTCCGCAAAATTGGATGGCAACCAGTCAAAGCTGGTGCGACCCTGCAGAAAACTCAACTTCTCGCCAAACAAGCGCTCGAATGGTTTGTTGACGTATACGTAGCGGCCTTCGGCGTCTTTCATAAAAGCCACGGCTGGACTGTTGTCCATGAAGCTGTTGAAGAACGCGCGGCTTTCAAGGAGGGCCTCTTCTGACCGCTTCCGCTCAGTCAGGTCACGGCCAATGCCTTGCACACCCACAGGTTTGCCGTCGCGAAAAATTACCCGAGTGCTAACCTCCAGTCGCACTCTGCGGCCATCCTTAGAAATGATCTCAATCTCGTAAACCGTAGGGGTTTTCTCAGCGGGGCTTAGCGCGATTTTCTCACGCGCGAATTCCAAATATTCCGGAGCAATTACATCTGCGACATTGATTCTAAGTGCCTCTTCGCGCGAGTAACCCGTGATCCGTTCGCCGGTTCTGTTTAGCGAAGTAATGTTGCCGTTTAGATCATTCGTGTAAATGATGTCGTTGGCGTTTTCGAAGAGTTCGCGATAGCGCTCTTCGCTTTCGCGGATTGAGGCTTCCGCCCGGCGATTGTCCGTGACGTCCGTAGCTACGCCAATCACTCCCGCAATGTTGTTGCTTTCGTCTGTGAGAGGAGAATAACGAACTTCAAAGGTTAGATCACCTATAACTGCAGCCGTCTGAAAGGCCTCGCCTTTCAACGCCCGACGAATATGCTCAATCACCGCCGGCACGTCACGATAAAGTTCGAAGGCTGATTGCCCCACAACTTCGCCTGGCCGCAAACGAAGGCTTTTGAGCCCTTCACCTTCGGATAGTGTGAAGGTGCCTTCCTTATCGATTGCAAACAGAATGAGCGATGCGCTACCCACCACCGTTTGTAGACGGGCCTCCGCCTCTCTCAGCGCCTCACGTGCACGCTTTTGTTCTGTAACGTCGCGGATTACAGCCTGAACTGCAGACTTGCCTTCATACGTGATGGGAATGCCCGCAACTTCTATGTCGATAACCTGTCCATCCAGCCGGATGGATTTTTCCTCCATCAGTGGCGCCGGCTGCCCGAACTGCTCGAGTTGTGCGAGGCGTTTCTTGACGACGTCACGGTAGTCAGGATGGACTAAGTCCAAAACTGGCGTTCCTATCAAGTCTCCAGCGCAGGATGCGGCCCAAAGTTTTTGCGCCGCGGGATTGAGATAAGTGAACTTGCCTTCGCTATGGACAATGATCGCGTCAGGAGAAAGCTCTACTAGTTGACGATATCTTTCTTCGCTCTCCTTGAGCGCCGCCTCGGCCACTTTCTGATCTGTTACATCGCGAACGACTCCACGAACGCCAATCGCTTTGTTCTGTCGATCGCGTTCAACTGTAATAATTGCTTCTAAACATCTTGAGCTACCCTTTCCGTCTGTCAAGCGGTAGATCGAACGCAGCGGTGAAGCAACATTGGGGTCTTTCGTCTGGGCGATGTCGTAGGCCGCCGCCTGTGCGTCAATCAGCTCGCCTAAGTGTTTGCCGACCAGGGCCGACACAGGGCGGCCGAAAAACCGAGCACCGGCAGCATTGATGCTCGTGATATAGCCCTTCATATCCCGCGTATAAATAATGTCCGCAGCCTGCTCAACGATTTCTCGATAGTGTTTTTCGATACGATGACGCTCAACCAGTCGAGCGACTTTGACCAACAGCTCTTCATGTCTAAATGGAATCTCGAGGTAGTCGTCCGCGCCCGCGTAAAGACCTTGAATACCGTCCTCGCGCGATTGTCGAGTTCCACTGATTAGCAGAACTGGAAGGTTGGCTGTTCGTGGGTCGTCTTTGAGACGGCGACACAACTCCAAGCCGTCGACAACAGGCATGACGACGTCGCTGATTACGACATCAGGCTCGAAAGACAAGGCCAGTTCAAATGCTTCCGCGCCGTCTTTAGCTGCGGAGACTTCGTAGCCTTCCTGCTCCAATAGTTCAACTAAGAGGTCGAGTATTTTCTGATCGTCATCAACGACCAGGATCCGGCCTCGGTCCGAAGAACTTATGCTCATTTAGTCTACGCCTGACTTTGCGATTAACTGCTTAGGGAGGTTGTGTGAACGGAAGTGGGAGTAACCTATTTTGCCAACACGGATGCGTTAGCGTCTGGAGTATAACAAAGTTGTCAACGGTTTGTCACCCCAATGTTTTCTTGGGTTTAGGGGTGGTGCGGGAAGGCGATTCTCAGTCGTTCGACTTCTTGCGAGCGGGTGTTTCCGGGCCTCCAGCCTTGGAAAAATACCCTGAACGGTAATTGAGCTTGAGGCTCTCTTTGCGCAGTTCAGGATTGACTACCTGTATCTCGATGCGACGGTAGGAGCCATCGCGAGCCTTGTTTGAAGGAGAATAGGCGACGAGATACTGCTCCCGAAGGTCTCGCTGCACCTGTACAAATGCCTCGCGTAGTTCCCTCTCGTTACGCGGGAAATACGCGCGACCTCCAGTCTGCTCCGCTACTTTTCGAAGCGAGCCTTCATCAACACCGAAGCTATAACGATCGCCGATGCCAATCGCATAAACCAGGGCATCTGACTTTTGTGCCCGCGCTACGGCATCGTGAAGCTTCAACCGGCTACTCGTGTCGTCACCGTCAGTGAGCAAAATGATGGCTCTCCGGGTATTTTCGGCCGACTCACTCAACAGTTCTTCTGAGGTGGCCCAAATGGCATCCCAAATGGCTGTCGAGCCTGCGAGGCTTTGATTCGTTCCTGAGATCGGCGGAGTGCCGTTAACTACCACGCCCCCTCCTACGTAACCGGACGGTGGGACGAATTCCACCCGCTCAATGGCACGACGTAGACGCTCAATGTTGCCCGTAAAACCTTGCTCTAGAGTAGTCTCCCCCGTGAAAGACACTACGGCGCCTTCGTCTTTGCTCGGCCGTAATACGTCTTCGAGAAAGGTGCGTGCGGCCGCTTTCTCGTCAGGCAGCGTTCGCTCCTCAGACGCACTCGTGTCGATCAGAATAGCAATTGAGAGCGGCAGATCCAGGTTCTGTTGGAAAGTAAAAACCTCTTGCGGTTGTCCATCTTCAAACACACGAATGTCATCCGCTTTAAGGTTGCTAATGAAGCGTTTGTTTTTATCCGCGGCGGTGAAAAAAATACTTGTGAGGTTGGTCTCGACCTTGACTACTTCATCAGAGTCCTGGGGCAACTCTTCTCGTTGGCGGGGACTTGGCGAAGGACTTGGACGTTGGTCCTCAATCCTGACGCCGCTCTTGTCCTGTGAACTCTGAGCAAGCAAACGGTGCGCGGCAACGCTTCCCGATAACATAGACACAATCATCAGGAACAAAAATAATGAACGCTTGCTTTCTAAAAAACCCATCTTACCCCTACCAATCTTCCGTTCTTATGGCGTTACGCTATCGGCGATAGCTTTGTAGCCGTTTTTCGTTCTGACTTTTAGATCACTCCTGCGCTCAGCGAGTCTTACATCGATCTTTCTAAAGCTGCCATCATAGCGATCGTTTGTAGGCTTGTAGGTGACAAGATATTGCGCTCGCAGTTCTTTCGAGATCTTAGTAAAGGAACGTTCGAGCGAGAGCATATCGCCGGTGAAAAAAGCCATTCCTCCTGTGTCTTCGGCGAGCGTTCGGAGGGCGCGATCTTTCTTGTCTGAAACCTGGCCTGCTTCCACGCCAGGTACCGTACCCAGGAATCCTGCCTTGGTTGAAATTGCAAAGATCGTAGTCTCGGTCCTTTGTGCGATGTCTATGGCATCACGAATGTTTGCACGACTATAAGTGTCCTCACCGTCAGTGACCAGCACTAACACTCGACGCCCCGGAGCAGAGCGCATCTTCTCATCGCAAAACTGCCAGACCGCGTCGAAAAGTGCAGTCTGTGTACCCATTTTCTTGACTCCAAAAACTGCCCGATCCAGGAGGTCGAGCTTGTCCGTGAAGTCTTGCAGCAGGGTAATCTCATCATCAAATGTCCCAAAAAGGACTCGATCCTTTCGTGGCCGGACTACGGTCTGAATAAAGTTCATCGCGGATTCTTGTTCAAACTTCAACTTCCCGGCTGTCGAAGGCGAGGTATCCATTAACACGGCGACGTAGAGCGGAGACGTTTTCGAGAGATCATCCGAAAAGGTCTCGATCTGTTGAGGCACCTTGTCCTCAAGAATCATGAAGTCTTCTTTTGTTAAGCCGGGTACGAACTGTCCCTTCTTATCCACCACCGTAATCGGAAGCCGTACGCGGCGAATCGGAATCTTGACCGACTCAGGAGTTTGTTCCCCAGCCGGTGTCGGACTAGGTGACGGCTTGGGCTTCTGAGCATAAACTCCGACCCCGGCGCCGAAAGCACAAACGACCAATAAAGGGCCAAGCAAAAAGCGTATTAAAGCTGACGACATACAATAGGAATTATGATTCAGGTAATTACTGGAGCTTGTTAAGCACCGGCGTTTCGATGCCCGCCAGAGCGAACCTGTTGCCCTTTGCAGCGGCTGCGATGCAAAGCATGAGAACATAGAATGGTTAATCGATCAAAGCGACCTGCGGTTCGGCGCCTAAACACGTTCTGCGAGAGACCGAGACACCGAGACACTACTATCAAACAGCTCGTCAATCGTTTCGAACCGATTCCCTGACGGGAGTTTGGGTTTCACTCTCCAATTCCCCCACAAGACTCAATAGTTCCGGCGGGAGAGGCGCGTTGAATTTCATTTGTGTCGCGGTTTTGGGATGTAGAAATCCCAGTTGCTCAGCATGCAAAAACTGCCGGCCCAGCTTTCGAATGTGCGCCCGCAGTCTGGGATCCTGAATCATATTGTCGCGGCCGGCGCCATAAACTTCGTCTCCTACAACCGGATGTTTTAGCCAGGCAAGATGCACTCGAATCTGATGGGTCCGGCCGGTTTTTATTTCCACATCGAGAAGCGTAAAGCGCTGATATCGCCGGCGCGTCCGATAAAGAGACAAGGAGCTCCGCCCGCCTCGCACAACCGCCATCCGGGTGCGATTACCTGGGTCGCGGGCGATCGGCTGATCGATGCGGCCGGAGCCGGTTTCAAGGCGGCCATGGACCAGGGCCACATAGGACTTCGGAAGTATCTCGATCCAGGCGGTGCACAATGCCTGGGCGCACGGCTCCGGCGCTGGAGGGAAGTTGTTGGAAATGATAGGCAAGTCCATTAGCGAGTGTACCGGAATGTATACCCGCCGCCGGATGGACTACCAGGCCCGCCGGTTTGTTAACGACGAGCAGCACATCGTCCTCGTAGACGATGTCAATGGGCATATCTTCCGGAGCAAACCGGACTGGGCCGGGTACGCTTAGTTCGACCTCAATCTCATCGTGGACGCGCAGCTTGTATGAAGGCTTGGCTATTTTGCCATTAACAAGAACGTCTTCGTTTTCTATCAGACGCTGCAAACGTGCCCGGCTCCATTCATCGATTTGCGCGGCCAGGTAGGCGTCGAGCCGCTCACCCGCATTCAATGTTTCTATTTTGAAGTTGAGGATTTCTTGATCAGCGGAGTGCGCTTCGGCGTTGTCGATAACACCGTCGCTCATCTGTTCTTTCTTTCAAAGTCTTTCATAAACGACACGAGTGCCTCGACACCTTTGAGGGGAAATGCGTTGTATATTGAAGCGCGAATGCCGCCGACCGAACGATGTCCTTTCAGGCCATCCAAACCCAGAGCAGTTGCCTCTGCGGTGAACTTTTTCTCGAGTTCCTCGGAGGGTAAGCGAAATGTAACGTTCATGATTGAGCGACAGTCAGCATCCGCATGGCCACGATAAAAGCTGGTGGCATCGATCGCATCGTAGAGCAGTTTGGCTTTTGCTTCGTTTTCCCGTTCCATCGCAGCCAGTCCGCCTTTTGCCTGGAGCCACTTGCATACGAGGCTGAGGATGTAAATGCCCCAGGTGTTTGGTGTGTTATAGAGAGACTTATTCTCAACGTGGGTTCGATAGTCCAGCATCGTGTGCAGCCCATCCGGAATACGCTGTAACAAATCGTCGCGGATGATTACGAGCGTAACACCGCTGGGTCCCATATTCTTCTGCGCGCCGGCATAGATGAGCGCATATTTTTCTACAGGGATCGCCTGCGAAAGAATGTCTGATGAAGCGTCTGCCACCAGAGGCACATCCCCAACTTCCGGTTCGTGCTTCCACTCCACGCCTTCGATTGTTTCGTTAGTGGTGAAGTGAACGTAGGCAGCCTTCGGATTGAGCTTCAGTTCGTCGGGCCCGGGCACGCGAGTGAAGCCTCCGTCAGCCATCGTGGCTGCGATATTCACAGCGCTGACGCGCTTACCTTCTTTCAGAGCTTTCTTGCCCCAGCTTCCCGTAATGATGTAATCGGCACTACCGTCAGGCGGGAGAAGGTTCATGGGCACCATGGAAAATTGCAAACTAGCGCCGCCTTGCAGGAAAAGGACGTGATAGTTTGCGGGAATGCCAAGAAGCTCGCGCAAACCGCTATCGGCGCGGGAGATAATTTCATCGAAGGCCTGCGAACGATGACTAATCTCCATCACCGACATGCCCAAGCCCGGCAGGCTGAGCAGGTCTCGTTGGGCTTCCTGCAGGACAGGAAGCGGTAGGATGGCCGGCCCGGCGCTGAAGTTATAAATGCGTTCGTTCATCGTGGTCTCCTCGTCTGTCGAACACTACTCTCCATACTTTGGCCGCAGGGCTTTGCCGGCCACTCTAATAACCAGGGAACGCGGCACAAAGCGTTCAGCTTCAACCATGAGCAGGTTGGTCCAACCGGAAACGACATGGCTTTTTTGTCGCGCCAATCCGCGAAGGGCTGTCGCAACAACGTCTTCCGCTGTCTGTGCCGTGCGCATGGGTGGGTGATCAACTTGAGCAGCCTCGAAGAAATTGGTTTCGGTAACTCCAGGACATAGGGCCATCACATGAATACCATGAGCTCGGTTCTCCTCCCACAGCGCTTCCGAAAAAGAGAGCACGAAGGCCTTCGACGCCGCATAAGTAGCCATGAACGGGACTGGCTGAAATCCAGCAGTTGACGCGACATTGATGATGGTGCCTTGTTTCAGCTCGCGCATCGGGACAAGGAATCTGTAAGTTAGTTCGACCAGGGCCTTGATATTGAGGTCGATCATATTTAGCTCGCGAGCTATATCCAGTTTGGCAAAATCGCCCATCGATCCGAAGCCGGCATTGTTAATCAACGTGTCGATGTTGAGCCCGCGCTTCTTTGTTTCCTCAACCAGGTTGAGCGCAGAATCAAACTTGCTGAGATCTGTTGCAAGATACTGTGCGCGAATATTGCTGATGCGTCCCAACTCGTTGCACAGCGTGATGAGTTTGTCTTCAGAGCGCGCGACTAAAAAAACATTTCTTCCAAGGGCAGCGAGCCTTCTGGCGAAGGCTGCGCCGATTCCGCTGGAGGCGCCGGTAATCAAAGTTGTATTCATCTAAGTCGTTAGTTTAATGAGATCGAGTTCGATAATGTCAGCACTTCCAGCCCGCATTCCATTCAACATCTCTTTGGACGGTGCATTGTCGAGATTGATGCGCGCGACGGCTGCGGCGGCGCCTTCGAAGACAATATTCTCCATCTCCTGGACGTTGATATGCTCAGCTTTGATCGCATCCAGCACGCTGGCAAGAACACCCGGACGATCAAGATGTCGAACTACCAGGCGATGCGTCGCAGGGGTCTGTCGTGCCAGGTTCACGACGTTCGGTACTTTGCCGGTTTCTTTAAATTCCCGCACAATGCGAACAGTCTCGGTGGCGATCGCCTCTTGTGCTTGATCGGTTGAAGCGCCGATGTGATGGGTCCCGTAGAGATTTTCTTCTTTTGCAATTTCGTCAAGAAAATCGCCGGCACTGCTGGTTGGCTCAAGGGCATAAACATCCAACCCGGCGCGAATGCCGCGGCTTTTCATCGCCTGTACAAGCGCGGCTTGGTCCACTACGTCACCTCTTGCAGTGTTGATGAAGTACCCGCCCCTCCGCATTGAGTTGAAGATCTCCGCGCTGATCAACCCTCGTGTTTCAGAATTGAGTGCAAGGTGAACACTGACTATGTCCGAAGACTCGGCGACCGCCAGCGGCGACTCTTTATACTCAACGCCAAGAGCCGCGCTACGTTCCGGGGTCATACTCCGGCTCCAGGCGACCACCGGCATGCCAAACGCACGCGCGCGTGGAATCATTTCCTGTCCTATTCTTCCGACGCCGATGAGTCCAAGAGTTCGGCCGTACAGACCTCGGGCCTTGGAAAACTCTTTCTTGTTCCATTCTCCACGTCTGAGAGCAACGACGTTTTCCGTTATACGTCGATCAAGCGACAGAATGAGAGCAAACGCCAGTTCTGCTACGGCGATGGAATTCTTACCAGGGCAATTTGAAACATAGATACCACGCCTCGATGCGGCAGCCACGTCAATCGTGTTGAAGCCGGCGCCGGCACGTACCACGAGTTTCAATGGTCCAGCATCTAGCATCGGCTCAGTCACCTTTGTTCCACGCACCACGAGCACGTCTGGTGCTTCTTTGCGAATGGCCTCGACCAATGCGTCATTTTTAAGATCTGGATCGTAGGAGACCTCGCAACCCAGGGCTTGCAAGCCATCTCGACCAGACTGCTCGAATTTGTCAGCGATTAGAACACGCATCTTGGTATTTTCGATTGCCGATTGCCGATTGCCGATTTACAGATTGGCTCTTATTGCACGTCCTGAATGGGTCTAATTCGCTCTCTTAAGGCTTTTCAATCGGCAATCGGCAATCGAAAATGTCTTAGATCGTATGAATCAAAAGACCGTCTCGTAACTTTGGTTCAAACCATGTTGACTTCGGTGGCATAACTTCGTCCGCGTCCGAAACTTGCAGCAGTTCATCAACAGTCGTGGGGTAAAGTGAGAAGGCAACTGCAGCCATGCCCTCGTTTACCAGCCGCTCGAGTTCGGCGGTGCCGCGCAGTCCGCCAATAAAATCGACTCGGCTGTCTGTTCTCACGTTCACAATTCCAAGCATAGGATCTAACAGACGATCCTGAAGAATGCTCACATCGAGCGAAGCGACGGTTCCCTCGGGAGGTGGGTCAATCGGAAGTAGCTTTAACCCATACCATTTTCCGTCCAGATACATGCTCCAGTTTCCTGGTCTGGCCGGTAGCGCACTCCCATTCTCGGTAACCTCAAACTCTTTTTTGATTATGTCGAGAAAGCCCGCCTTGGAGAGTCCATTGAGGTCCTGAACGACTCGATTGTATGGAAGTATCTGTAGTTGTGAGTCGGGAAAAACAACCGCAAGAAAATAGTTGTAGTTTTCCTGGCCGGTGTGGCTGAAGCTCTGCTCTTTCAACTCGGCCCGTGCTCGGCTAGCGCTCGCTGCACGATGATGGCCATCCGCGATATAAAGCAGCGGCACGTTAGCAAAACTTTTTACCAAAGGCTGCGGATCGCTGACCCGCCAGATGGTATGTTTGATTCCGTCGTCCGCACTGAAATCATAGAGTGGCTGGGAGTTCATCTCTGCAGACACTAAATCGTCAACTTCGCGACGTGTTCGGTAAGTAAGAAACACCGGACCAGTCTGGGCTTTTAGCATGAGCATGTGGCGGGTGCGATCGTCTTCCTTATCACGACGCGTACGCTCATGCTTCCGAATTAGGTTGTTGTCATACTCGTCTATCGAACAACAGCCCACAATGCCGACTTGCTGATGGTCGCCCATGATGAGCCGATAAAGATAAAGACTTGGTGTTGCTTCCTTCTCGAGTGGACACGTCTTGATCAAACTTTCAAAATTTGTGACGGCCTTACGGTAAACAGCATCGCTATGGATATCCGTTCCATCCGGCAAATCGATTTCTGGCCGCGACACATGCAGAAAACTGAAAGGATTTCTTCCGGCGAGTGCACGCGCTTCGTCCGTATTCACGACGTCATAAGGAACACTGGCTACTGCTTCGGCCCGCTCCGGTGGCGGACGCAAGGCATTAAAAGGACGAATTACCGCCACAAATCCTCCTATCACATGAAAGCAAAGCAAGCGAAAGCAATGTGGAAAACAAAGTGCTTTCTGCGCGATACTTATTACCCTGATTGGTTAAGGCTTATGCGGTTAAGACTATCTGTTTAAGTGCGAACTTAGCAAGTCGCCGCAATTGAGATTTGCAGTGATCCACAATGGACGACAAAACTAAAGATCGGCTGCTGGAGCTTGAGTCGCGTCTTAAATTTCTTGATGAAAATTTTAACAGGGAAATGCGAGCACGTGGCTTCGACCCTGCGCAAGCAGAGAATGTTGCCTTGCCTGCCACTCTGGCGCGACTTTATATGGAGCGTCAACTATTGCTGGAGGAATTGAAGAACCTCGAGCAAGAGATATAACATGAACGCTGGTTGAAAAGATAAAGATCCCTGGGTTGGGTTTTGTAGATCTGTTTATGCTGTCGAGCGTCGCCTTGCATCGAAAGTTGAGCTGATTGTTATGACTGAAGTGGAACGAATTCTGGACCAGTTTCGGCGGGCGTTCGAGGGAAACGCGTGGCATGGGCCGGCGTTGCTTGAACTACTCGCCGGAGTCAGCGCCGCGGACGCTGGCGCGCGCCCCGTTCCCTCAGCTCACTCCATTTGGGAAATTGTGTTGCACATAGCCGCCTGGAAAAGCGCTTGCAAGCGACGACTCGAAGGAGATCGCGCGCAGCTTACTGGTGCTGAAGACTGGCCGGCGGTGAGTCAAACAAACGATGGAGCGTGGCAGGATGCTAAGGACACTTTGCTGAGAACTCATCATCAACTACTTGAGGCAATTTCTCGGCTGGATGGATCACGACTCGATACACCCATCATCGAAGACATGTCGAGTGTCTATATAACTCTTCAGGGAGTAGTGCAGCATGATTTGTATCATGGTGGACAAATCGCCATTCTGAAGAGAGCTTTAGAGCGGACGTGAACGCGTTTTGCAATCATAAGCAACCAGTTGTAATTCAGCTTTCGAGGAACAATCATGAGCGACCTATCGAGCCGGCAATGTATTCCTTGTCGCGGCGGCGTGCCACCACTTCAGGGACAAGAGATAACCGACCTGTTGACGGAGTTGGACGGATGGGAGGTCGTGAACCAGCACCACCTGAAGAAGACACTCAGCTTCGTTAACTTTAGCGAAGCCCAGCAGTTTGTTAACCGAATAGGGGATCTCGCGGAAGAGCAAGGTCATCATCCCGATATCTGTTTCGGCTGGGGTCGCGCCGAGATCACAATCTGGACCCACAAAATCGATGGTCTAACCGAGAGCGACTTCATCCTGGCGGCCAAAATCGACAAGCTTTGATCCGTAAGACTTGGCAATGGCCACTGACTGAACCGATAACCACTGTTCAATACCGAATCTCGGTGTGATTCACCGTTCTGCTTCCGCCATTGTGTAGATTCTTTCAATCTCATCGACCATCCGATTCAAACTGAATCGCAGATTGACCTCGTCTCGAGCCTGGCGGCCAAGCAAGCTTCTTTTGTTCTCGTCTGCAAGGAGCATCATGATAGATTCCGCCAACCGCTCGACATCCCCAATGGGAACCAGCAGGCCTGTTCTTTGATCCTCCACGACTTCGCGCGCGCCTTCTGTTTCGGTGACCACAACTGCCGTGCCCGCCGCCATCGCTTCTGCTATCGCCAGGCCAAATGATTCTGTTTCCGATGCCGAAACGAAAAGATCCAACGCCAGGAGTAACTTCTCCGCATCATCGAGCCAGCCGAGAAAATGGACGCGATTCTCGATCTGCAGTTGCGACGCAAGCTTTTCCAGTTGCTTACGAATCTGACTCGAAGCTGAAGGATCAACACCGGCAATTATGAAATGCGCCCCGGTAACCTGCCGCGAAACGATTGCTGCGGCGCGTAGGAAATCGTCGTGACGTTTAAGCGTGCGCAATTCTCCAATGCTGCCAACCAGCAAGCAGTCCGCAGGTATATCTTTGCTTTGCTTAAACTGAAGGCGGTCAAATCCAGCGCCAGCCCTTGCAAAACGAACAACGTCAACTCCATTAGGTACGACGGCGATCCGGTCTTCGTTTACCAGGTGTTGGGAGCGAAGCTGCTTTGCAACGGCTCTGGAGACCGCGATGATGCGAAAGGCTCCAGCTAGCGTGCGCCTGTGAAGACGGTTCAACGGAAAGAGCACATGGCGAGTGACGACAAACTTCGTGAATGGTCTGCGCCGCGCGGCGAAAGCGGCGAGGGAGTAATCGCGGGCCATGTGCGCATGAACCACTTCGATTTCATGTTGCTTTACAAAGGCAGCCAGATTTCGAGCGCTGGGTGCGTCGAGCGCATTGCGTAATGGGAGTGTCTTTATATTCGCGATAGGTACCTGCAGATGTGCGAGCAGTGGAGACTGCGGGCGTACTGCGAGATAAACATCATGGCCGCGGGCAATGAGCGTATTCGTGAGGTCAGCCAAGTAGCGCTCACCGCCGCCAAAGGATGAAGCCGAGCTAATCTGCAAGATCTTCAAGTGCGATGTTTCCCGCGTCCGACAAACTTTATTAGAAAGCTCAAACAATCCGTACCAAAGCGAAACAGCCGGAGTTTCGAGTGTTTTGTTAAAGGGCTAGGTCCGGCACCCCGCGAGTCGAATAACACAGACAAAACCACACCCGCTTGATTTGGCCAATCGGCACATGTGTTGCCATTAATCAGCCAGCAAGACTGTTTGTAGGGAGGGATTGTATGACTAAGCCAAAATTAGTTACAGGACTTTTTAAAAATCGCGTCGCTGCGGAAGCCGCTGTGGATGCAATCATCAAACGCGGTTACACCCGTAACGATTCTAGTGGGCGTTGAGGCGCGATCTGAAGAAGAGGTGGACCGGATCGAGGAGCTGCTCGAGGACATCGGGGCTAAACATGTTCGTTCAGAATAAATGAAGTTTGCAAATCTTGTGGGCGAAAAACCAAAAGGCCTGAACGAATCTCGTTACAGGCCTTTCGGTGTGCCAGGGTGAAATTATCTGCTGATAGAAACTCAGAATTAACTTAGGTCGAGCTGACGACTTCTTTCGGCGGTTGCTCCTTACCAGACTTTGCAAAGGGCGAGGTCTTCTCCCAGATCGGCAAGCGCACTTCGAAGCGTGTGCCTTCGCCAGGTTCGCTGACAGCCACAATCTCTCCCTCGTGACGGGAGATGATTCCATGCGAGGCCGACAGACCCAAACCGGTGCCGTGCGCGCCCTTCGTGGTAAAGAACGGCTCAAATATTCGTGCTACCGTTTCCGGCGGCATCCCACAACCTGTGTCGGCTACCCAGAAACAGCCGCCATCAATCTCACCGCGAGTGCCAAGCTCCAAAACGCCTCCATCAGGCATTGCATCGACCGCATTAAAGATCAGATTGAGCATTACTTCACGCAGCTCGGCGAGGTCTCCACTCACATAAATTGGGCCGTTGCAAGCCATCTTGATTTTTATCTCGGTTTGCTCCGATTTTCTCTGCCACTTGGGCCGGGCGATCTCGAGACTCGAAGTGATGAGGTCGTCAAGTTCAACTGGTCCAAACTCCTTGACGGTGTCGCGTCGTGCGAAGTCGAGTATGCGCCGCAACGTTTTGCTGCCATCCTCAACCGCATCGTTAATTACTCGCAGGCTTTTTTGTGACGTAACGTCACTGGCGCGCATCTGCAGGAGTTGAGCGCGGCCTTTGATCACCGTGAGCGAGTTATTGAGGTTGTGGGCCACGCCGGCTGCGAGTTCGCCTACTGCGCGCAACTTATCAGATTGCGATATCAGCTCCTGCGAACGCTTGCGTTCCGTTATGTCGCGCAAGAACACCAGCACGCCATCGACCTCTCCGTCGCGCCATAGCGGCGACGTATGGGCCTCTACATCTCGGTTTGCTTCGTCGGCGCGAATGGCGCGAACCTCTGCCTGGGTACCGGCTCCCGTCAAGGCACGGCTCAATCCTTCACTTACCACTTGCTGAGAATCAGGAGCAATGAAATCGATGAAACGCTGGCCCAGCAACATGCGCGGGTTTCCGGTTTCAGCACGCTCATTGACCCAGGTGATTCGGCCATCCTTACTAACAGCGTAGATTTCATCCGGCGAACGGTCCGCTATGCTTGCCATGAACGACTTGTGCGCGATTGCCTCAGCTTCAGCGCGACGAAGATCGGAAATGTCTCGAGCTATGACTAAGGCGCCGAGCCGCTCCCTTTCGGCCTCGCCTTTAAGAGGCTGCACTGTTACCAGAACAGGTGATTCGACTCCTCCTACGGTCAGGAATTCAAATTCAACTTTTTGTCCGCTCTCAAGAGCGCGATCCACCACGCAGTTTGCACGCTCACCCGTTTGCCAGAACATCTGACAGCAACTTGTGCCAAGCAGGGGCTTTGTGCCATTCGCCTGTAGGAGCTGGCCTTGAGAGTTGACCAGCACAAGTCGTTTTTGCCGGTCAAACAGGTAGACCGCATCAGACATGGCGAGCAATGCGTCTTGTCCCATCCCGTCTGAGATGGAGGCAGATGTCATCGACTTCGCAAAAGCGGAGTCAGCCGAACGATTTGGATTATCTTTAGTCATCGACCGCCGCAGAAGTTTCGGTAGAACCGAAAGGAAGGAAGCCCCAGTGGAGGGCAGCGAGTATCCTAACAAATATCTTCTGGTGGGGGCCAGATCATTTTTTGAGCGGAGTTTAGCGTACTCGCAGCGGTTCCGGCAGTCCGGAAGTTGTTCTGCGCTCAATGAGTTGCCGAATTCTGATAAGCAGTTTGTCGAGGTCCAAAGGCTTCGCGACATGCCCGGCGAAGCCTGCCTGTAAAGCGCGGTCGATATCTGATGGCCGCCCATGGCCAGTCAAGGCAAGGGCAGGCACGTTTGCCATTGAGGACAACCGTCGCAGTTTACTCAGCAGTTGATAACCATCCATCTCGGGCATTGAGATGTCCGAAATCAGAAGGTCAAATTTCTTGTCTGCAGCGAGAGTGAGAGCTTCCAATCCGCTGCGCGCCGTTTCAACGAAAGCTCCTTCCATCTCCAGAAGTTTGCTGAGCATCTCTGTCGTTTCACGCGAGTCATCTACGACGAGGATAGATTTCTTATCTAATGCTGTCGTTGTGTTCGTCTTTTCCACGGCTCCAGTCGAGATGGCGAGCTTTTGCAAGGGAATCCAAACGATGAAACGGGCCCCACTGCCAACGCCTTGTGATTCTGCGATTACCCTGCCTCCGTGTAACTCTGTCAGTTGTTTTACGAGGGCGAGCCCGATTCCCAATCCCCCTTGCCTTCGTTCGTTACTGGCGTCGGCCTGCCGAAAGATCTCGAAGACGTAGGGCAGAAATTCCGGGGTGATGCCTTGGCCGGTGTCTTCAATAAACAGCCTTGCGTCATCGCCCTCCTCGCACAAACATATCCTGACGCGACCGCCAGAGGGGGTAAACTTCACGGCGTTGTTCAAAAGATTCCAGGCGATCTGACTCAGTCGAATCGGGTCCCCCTCAACAATGAGTAACTCCTTCGCAACAACCAGATCCAAGGTAATGTTTTTATCTTCCGCTTCCGCTTTGACAGTTTCGATAGCGTCAGCAATGACAGTTGTCAGCGAAACTGGTTGCCGGTTCAGTGTGAGCTTAGCCATTTGCAGACGCGAGAGATCGAGCAAGTCAGAAACCAATTGCGACTGGGCCAGCGCGTTGCGGCGAATAACTTCCGCGGCTTTCCTTACAAAGCGAGGGTTTTGCGAGTCATCGCTGCGTCGCAGAATCTCGGAGTAGCCAATTACGACGTTGAGCGGATTGCGAAGCTCGTGCGACAGAGTTGCCAGAAACTCGTCCTTCAGTTGATTGGCCTCTTCTGCTTCGGCGCGAGCCTGCTGTTCACGCTCCAGGAGTTTGTGACGCTCAGCTTCAATGCGTTTCAGGTGAGTTATATCTACCGATATCCCCACCACTCCAATCAGGTCGCCTTTCTCATCGATAATGGGAGAGTCTGTAATCATTGCAGGAAACGTTGAACCATCGCGTTTCTGGAGCAATAATTCCCCGGACCAACTTTGACCTGATTTCAAAAGGGAGAAAATCTCCCTGGCCTTTTCTTTTGAGTCGATTGCGGGAGTGAGAGCGATGATACTGGAGCCCATCGCCTCGGCAGCTGTCCAACCATACAAACCTTCAGCAAAGGAATTCCAATAAATAACCTTGCCCTGCAAATCGGTGGCAACGACCGCTTGCTCAACGGCATTGAGAAGACTAGCCTGGAAACGAATCTCTTTGTCCGCCCGCTTCCGCTCAGTGATGTCGCGCGCAATTTTTGACGCCCCGACGACTTTTCCAGACTCGGTCTTTACGGCCGAAACTGTCAGCGATACGTCAACAAGTCTGCCGTCCTTGCGTCGTCTTACCGTTTCGTAATGGTCAACTTTGCGGCCCGAGCGAATGCGCTCGAGAATTGAAGGTTCCTCGTTGAACCTATCAGGTGGTATCAGCATTGTAACCGGTTGACCTATAGTTTCCTCTGCCGTATAGCCAAACAGACGTTCGGCTCCCTTGTTCCAACTGCTGATGACACCATTCAGGTCTTTGCTGATGATTGCGTCGTCGGACGATTCAACTATTGCCGCCAGCAAATGACTGGTGACTTCTGCTGCCTTCCGTTCAGTGATGTCGCGAAGATAGACACTTAAACCTTGCTGGGTCGGATAAGCATTGGCCTCGAACCATGCGCCGGGCACGATTTTTGAAGGCAATTCAAAATGCACCGCAGCGTTTTCATCGAAAGCCTTATGAAGCTGCGTATACAAAACCGAATCGACGGCATTTGGGAAAAGCTCCCAAATGACCTTTCCGATCAATTCCTGTCGGGTTTTTCCAAATCGATTTTCGGTTTGTTTGTTGACGTCCGCGAACCGCCATTCGCGATCCAATGAATAGTAAAGATCGGTGATGCTCTCGAGGATTCGCTTGATTCGTTTATTCGAAGCGCGCAAGGCTTCGAGAGTTTCGTCCTTTTGGCGGTTGGCTTCCGCCAATTCCATCTCATACAGGCGAGCGTTTCCAAGCGCGATGGCTGCCTGGTCGGCGAACGCCGAAAGTTGCCATTCCCTTTCTTCGTTAAGGGGAAGTGCAGGCACTACTACCAGCAACCCATTAAGAGAGTGCTTAGCTATTACGGAGACCGAGGCTATTGTTTCATTGGGAGCTACTGGCAGAGATGCATGGAGCTTCCTGATTACATCTTCCTCCATCTTTCCGGAAAACGATGTGACGAACTCAGGCATTCCCCAGGCCGCACGAATTCGCAGCAATCCATCTTTATCAACCAATAGGAGCAGGCTAATTCGTGCGTCTACCAGATGGGCGGCATTTTCGACGATAAGATCGAGGACTTCGTTGAAGTCCAGCGAGGTTGTGAGGGCGCGATTGACTTCCGCTAAACGCCGGTAAGGCTCGTTGCGCTGCTCTCCTGACTGGATCATAAGGCTATCCGTTCCCAACCCGTATGCCTGACGGCTGCACCTTTTCCGCTAATCTCTAAAAAATGTTCGCGGTTGTCATGTTCAGGTAAGTAACATTTTCGACCGCGAACCGCTGCGTTGGTGCATAGATAAAGTCCGCAAAGCGTCGACTATCAATACTACTTCGCTCCAGGTCACCCAACGCGTCTATCACTACTCGCTTGATTCTGCCCCCACGAAACACGGCCAAATAGCTCACTTGCAATGCGATCCATCTGCACCTCCACAGGCGACTTGTACATCAGCTCGAAGGTCCCTCTCTCGGTCAGTTCCTCAAGCTCCCAGCCCAGGCTGAGCATAACTCGTGCCAGTTGTGAGGGGTTCTCCTGAAATGCAATCAATGCGCGGGGATTCGCCCGAGAGGTGTCTGGAGCCTCGACATTGGCAGATGACAGGGCTTTTGCTGAACCAAACCGGTAACCGATGTGCCCAGGAGCTTAGGTGCCGACTTTACAACAGCCTGCGGTCAGGCAACAAGACGGTACAAATGACTGTGTTAAACCGCTGAAGGCAATGATAGTTTTAGGCAGCAGGTTACCCTATGAGATAATCACGCAGGGTGAGTTTCCGCAAGTCGCGAAAGGTGAACAAATGTCAGAAGCAATTGCCGACAAGAAACTGGAGGTCACCAAGAAGACGTCGCGCATTGAAACCGACTCGATGGGCGAGATCGAAGTTCCGGCCGACAAGTACTGGGGCGCACAGACGCAACGTTCCTTGCTCCATTTCAACATCGGCGACGATCGCATGCCGCGCGAAATGATTCGTGCCCTCGGCATTCTCAAGAAAGCTGCTGCGCTCGTGAATGAAGAGCTAGGCAAACTACCGGCGGAAAAGGCGAAGCTAATCGTCGAGGCTTGTGATGAAGTGATCGAAGGTAAGTTAGACGCGCATTTTCCCTTGCGCATTTGGCAAACAGGTAGTGGCACACAAACGAATATGAATGCCAACGAGGTGATCTCGAACCGGGCGATTGAACTCGCGGGTGGTGTGCTGGGAAGCAAGAAGCCGATTCACCCGAATGACGACGTCAACATGTCGCAGTCATCAAACGATACATTTCCAACGGCGATGTATATCGCCGGGGCCGAACAGTTGAGTAAGCTAATTCCTGAAGTGCAAAGAGTGCACGACGCCATCGATGCTAAAGCTCGCGAGTTTAAAGACGTCGTTAAGATTGGTCGCACGCATTTGCAGGACGCCACCCCTTTGACTGTTGGTCAGGAAATGTCAGGTTGGGCCAGCCTCCTGGAGCGC
>WNFR01002616.1_pt1 | contig 28780 bp, 25 predicted proteins | sample 5400221 | NCBI WGS metagenome assembly WNFR01 (sample SAMN13153357, study PRJNA577476) | soil metagenome | isolation source: 40 cm soil under Madrone tree | place: USA:California | collected 2016-06-14
TCGGAGGAGGAGCTGAAGGCGCGCCTCCCCGACAATCTCAAGAAATTCACGGCAAGCACGATCACCGAACGTCAAGCGCTCACGCAGCAGCTGAAGACGGTCGGCGAAAAAGGCTACGCCGTCGACAGCGGCGAGTACGTCGAGGACATGCGCTCGATCGCCGTCCCCATCAAGGACTACACGGTTCACGTCGTCGGCACGCTCGCGGTAAGCGGTCCGGCATATCGCCTGACGAACGACCGCTTGAAGGAGCTCGCCCCCGTCGTCGTGAAAGCGGGCGCCGAGCTGTCGTCGCGCCTCGGCTACAACGGCTGAGCGAGTGCGAAGAGCGCTCCCGTCACGTGCCGGGCGGCGCAATGACGTGAACGCTGTTTGCCCCCGCACCTTGACGGATTTTTTTGCAGCGTGTTAGGTGGCGCGTTTCCCACGCCATAGCCCCACGCCATAGATAGAAGGAGAGCCCGTGAAAATCCTCGCGACGGTCAAGCGCGTGCCCGACCCGGAGACCAGCATCAAGGTCAAACCGGACGGCTCCGGCATCGTCACCGACAACATCAAGTGGGTGATCAATCCGTTCGACGAGATCGCGATCGAGGAAGCGCTCCGGATCAAGGAGAAGGTCGCGGGGAGCGAGGTCGTCCTCGTCAGCATCGGCGCGAAAGTCGTCCAAGAGCAGCTGCGGACGGGGCTCGCGATGGGCGCCGACCGCGCCATTCTCGTCGCCACCGACGACGCCCTCGATCCGCTGGCGGTCGCGCGCGTGCTCGCCAAGATCGTCGAGACCGAGAAGCCGGATCTCATCGTGATGGGGAAGCAAGCGATCGACGACGACAGCAACGCCGCCGGCCAGATGCTCGCGGAGCTGCTTGGGTGGCCGCAGGCGACCTTCGCCTCGAAAGTCGAGCTCGGTGGCGATCAGAAGTCGATGACCGTCATTCGCGAGGTCGACGGCGGCCTCGAGACGATCGCGATGCCGCTGCCGGCGCTCGTCACCGCCGATCTCCGTCTCAACGAGCCGCGCTACGCGTCGCTCCCCGGCATCATGAAGGCGCGCAAGAAAGAGCTGAAGGAGATCGCGATCGGCGACCTCGGCGTCGACGTCGCGCCCAAGGCACAGATCGTCAAGATGGACCCGCCGCCGAAGCGCCAAGCCGGCAAGCGCGTCGAGTCCGTGCAGCAACTCGTCGACCTGCTGCACACCGAAGCCAAAGTCATCTGAGCGGAGACATCCATCATGGGCGACATCCTCGTATTCGCAGAGCATCAGCACGGTAAGTTCCCCAAGACGACGCTGGTCGCGTTCGCGGCCGGCAAGGACGCGGCCGCGAAGTTCGGCGGCGCGTGTCACGTGGTCGTCGTCGGCAGCGGCGTCGATGCGCTCGCGAGCGAGGCCGCCGCGTACGGGATGAAGACGGTCTTCCACGTCGACAACCCGCGGCTCGAGCACTACCTCGCCGATGCGTACACCGCGGCGCTCGCCGAGGTCGTCACGGCGAAGGGCATCGAGACCGTGCTCGCGACCGCGACCGCGATGGGCAAGGACCTGATGCCGCGGCTCGCCGCGCGTCTGGGTGCCGGTCTCGCCGCCGACATCACCGAGATCCACGCCGATGGCACGGTCACGCGTCCGATGTATGCCGGCAACGTCTTCGCCACGATCAAGCTCGTCGGCTCGCCGCGTGTCATCACGGTGCGCGCGACCGCGTTCGACGCCGCGCAGAAAGGCGGCGCCGCCGGCACCGTCGAGAAGGTGCCGGTCGCGCTCGACGAGGGAAAGCTCACGATGAAGTTCGTCGGGCTCGAAGAGATGAAGTCCGATCGCCCGGTGCTGACCGAGGCGCGCATCGTCGTCTCCGGCGGGCGCGGTCTCAAGAACGGCGAGAACTTCAAGACCGTGCTCGAGCCGCTGGTCGACGAGCTCGGCGCCGCGATGGGCGCGAGCCGCGCCGCCGTCGACGCCGGCTTCGTCCCGAACGACCTGCAAGTCGGCCAGACCGGCAAGGTCGTCGCCCCCGAGCTCTACATCGCCGTCGGCCTGTCCGGCGCGATCCAGCATCTCGCCGGCATGAAAGACTCGAAGGTGATCGTCGCGATCAACAAGGACGAGGAGGCGCCGATCTTCCAGGTGTCGGACTACGCGCTCGTCGCCGATCTCTTCAAGGCCGTCCCCGAGATGAAGGAGGCGGTGCACAAGCTGAAGAGCTGACCGGGGTAATGGGTCAATTTGCGTCGCGATACTTCGTTGCTCGGTCGCTCCGCTGCTCGGCGTAGCGCTGCTACGCCTGCGCTGCTCGCTTCTCTCGCGCCTCGTCTCGCTCGCAACTTGACCCACTACCGGTCGGCGCTTTTTCTGCATCGTCAGCTCGTGCGGTGCGCGCTCACGGTCGTGGTGGCGTGTGGGTGCGTACGCGGTATCGCCGCGGACGAGACGTCGAACGGCACCCCGCCTCTCGCCGTCCCGTCGCCACCGTCGACGCCTGCCGACGCGAGCGCCGGCTGTGCCGCGCCGAACGTCGCCGCCGTAAGCGGGGAACGCCGGCGGATCACGGTCGGCGGCGAGGAGCGCAGTTACCTCCTCGACGCGCCGCCGAGCGCGGGCGGCGCGGCGCGGCCGGTCGTGCTCGCGTTCCACGGCTTTCGCGCCGGCGCGGCGGGGCTGCGTGTCGGCACCGGTCTCGCGGCGCTCGCCGAGCGCGAGCGGGTGATCCTCGTCACCCCCGAAGGGCACGAGGGCGTGCATCTTCTCGGCACGGTGGGTCGCGGCTGGGACCTCGGCCCGGAGGAGACGCGTGACGTCGCGGTCGTGCGCGCGCTCCTCGACGCACTCGAGCGCGAGCGCTGCGTCGATCGCCGCCGCGTCTACGCGACCGGCATGTCGAACGGCGGCTTCTTCGCGAGCCTACTCGGCTGCCGACTCGCCGATCGCATCGCCGCCGTCGCGCCCGTCGCCGGCGCGATGCCCCTCGCGGACTGCGCGCCGGCGCGGCCGCTGCCTGTGCTCCTGACGTTCGGCCGCGCCGACGACATCGTGCCGCCGACGCTCATGCGCGCGGGACGCGACTGGTGGGCGAAGGTCGACGTCTGCGGCGAGGCCCACGAGCGTGACGGCTGCATGCAATACGAGCGCTGCGCCGCGGACGTCGTCGCGTGCGAAGGACCGCAGGCGCACAGCTGGCCGCCCGGCACGACGGAGCGCATCTGGCGCTTCTTCGCGTCGCACCCGCGTCCCTGAGAACGGCGCACTGGCGCCCGCAGCATGAACCGAGTAAGCATGCGCGACGCCCGAGGAGGAATTCATGGGAAGCAGGACCGGCGACCAGGCACGCTACAACAAGATGCGGCGGAAGAAGATCGCCCGTCGGCTCGACATGCGCGCGCTCCGAAAGGAGCTGCAAGAAAAGGTCGCCGCCGCACCACCGCCGGCACGCCCTGCCTGAGACTACCCGCCGCGCCACCGCCGGCACGCCCCGCCTGAGACTACCCGCCGCGCCACCGCCGGCACGTCCTGCCTGAGACTACCGCTGCGCCACCGGACGTGGCGCTCTTCGCAAGCGCCGCCGTGTCCCGAGCGGCGCGAAGAACTCGCGCGCGAGCGAGCGCAGCGTCCCCGCTCCACCGAACGACGCTACGGCCAGTCGACCGCGGAGAGCCGCCCAAGCGCGACGACGAGAGCTTGAATGCCGCTCGCGCCGTGACCCTGCGCCTCCAGCGCGCGATAGAGCTGCTCGGCGAGCGCAAGGCCGGGAAGCGCGAGGCGGAGGCGGCGCGCCTCGGCGAGGGCGATCCCGAGGTCCTTCAGGAAGTGCGCGACGGCGAACCCCGGCGCGAGGTCGCGGCGGAGAATCCGCGGCGCGTAATTCGCGAGCGACCACGACCCCGCGGCGCCGCCGGAAACCGACGTCAGGACCGTCTCGAGGTCGAGGCCGGCCTTGTAGGCGTACAGCAACGCCTCGCAGACGCCGATCATGCCGGTCGCGATCAGAATCTGGTTCACCATCTTCGTATGCTGTCCGGCGCCGGCGGGCCCCTGATGCACGATCGTTTTGCCGAGGCAGGCGAGGAGCGGCTGCACGCGCTCGAACACGTCACGATCGCCGCCCACCATGATCGAGAGACGCCCCTCACGGGCGCCGACGTCCCCGCCCGAGACCGGTGCGTCGAGCGCCGCGACGCCATGCGCGCGCGCGGTGTCGTAGATCTCACGCGCGAGCGCGGGCTCGCTCGTCGTCATGTCGATCAGCACCGCGCCGGGCGCGGCGCCCGCAAGGACGCCTGTGGGGCCGACCACGACCTCGCGCACGTCCGTCGGTGTGCCGACCATCGTGAACACGACGTCAGCGGCGGCCGCGACGGCCCGCGGCGACTCCGCCCAGACGGCGCCGCGCGCGAGCAGCGTCTCGGCGCGGGCACGGGTCCGCGTGAAGACGGCGAGGCGGTAGCCCGCGGCGAGGAGATGCCCGCACAGCGATGCTCCCATGAGGCCGGTGCCGATCCACCCTACCCCGCTCGTCTGCGGCGTGATGCGCGCGTCCGTCATGGGCTCGTTGTGGCGTTCGCAGCGGAGCGCGTCAACGCCGTATGCAGTGGCGCACGGCGCTTCGCTGGTGACGTCGCGTAGGACCCTCGGCGCCGTTGTCAGCGGCGCGTCCGGCCGGCAGTCTTGCTCTTCCGCATCCAGGCGCACGTCACGTCGGCGAGCTCCGCCATCACCTCGTCGACCTTCCGCCCACGCACCGCATGCGAGTGGTCGGCGTTCTCGATGCGATGGAGGATCGCCCGCGGCAGCGCGTCGACGGCGCGCTCGAGGAGCGCCCAGTCCGCGAAGGGATCGCGGGTGCCCTGAAGGAAGAGCATCGGCACCGCGATGCGCGCGAGGTGCGCTGTCCGCAGCGCGCTCTTGTCGCCCGGCGGATGCAGCGGGTACGCGAGGAACACGAGGCCGTCGCAACCGGTGCCCGCCGCAACCGCGTGCGACGCCATGCGGCCGCCATACGAGCGGCCGCCGAGATAGAGGCGGCGCGCGCGCGGGCGGAGATGCGCCGCGACGGCCGCCCAGCAGGCCTCGTCGCGCGCCGCCGGCCCCGGCGATTTTCGCCCGGCCTCGACGTACGGCAGGTTGAAGCGCACGACATCGACGCCGCGCTCCGCCATCGCCGCCGCGAAGCTGCGCAGCGAGGGTGTGTCCATCGTGCCGCCGGCGCCATGGGTGAGCGCGAGGAGACGGTCGCCATCGGCTTGGTGCCACGCCGCCGTCACGGTACCGCCGTCGCACGGGATGCGCTCCTTTTTCACGCCGCGATGCCCCTCTCGTTCACGCCGCCAAGCTCCCGTCGCGCGACGTCGCGACGCCGCGTCGCTGCAACGCCATCGCGACGGCGACCGAGAGCGTCGCCGCGATCGCGGCGCCGATGAAGGGCGCGCCGGGCCCGAGCCGCGTGTAGAGGACGCCGTTCCAGACGGGTCCGACCGTCCGCGCCGCGCCGCCGGATGACTGCGCGACCCCGAGAATCACGCCTTGACGCTCGGAGCCGGCGTGCTGTGACGCGAGCGTCGCGAGCGTCGGGCTGGTCAGGCCGACGCCGATGCCCGCGAGGCCGATGCCGACCAGCAGCAGCGCGGGCGCGCTCGCTGCGGCGATCGCCGCCATCCCGATGCCGAGTGCGAGCGCGCCCGCGATCAGTACGCGCGCGGCGCCGAAGTGTCGCGACAGCCGCCCGACGGCGCCGCCTTGCATGAGGAGCGCCATCAGCCCGTAGAGCCCGAACACGTGGCCGACTTCGTGCTCGCTCCAGCCGAGGCGCGCGTTCACGAAGAGCGGCAACGCGACCTGCATGCTGGTCAAGCAGAGAAACGTGAGGAAATAGAGAACCATGATGGTGACGATGCTCGGGTCGGCGATCACCTGTGCGAGCGAGCGTCGATCGCGCGCGGCGGCGGCCGGCTCGGTCCGCGCCGTGACGCGCGTCTCCGGCATGAGCAGAGCGACGCCGACGAGGTCGAGGAGCGCAAGCGCGCCGGCGGCGAGCGGTGGCGCCGTCGGATGAAAATGGCTGAGCGCGCTGCCGAGCACGGGGCCGATCACGAGCCCGAGCCCGATGCCGGCGCCGATCCGTCCCATGCCGGCGGCGCGCGACGCGCCGTCGGTCACGTCGGCGACCGCCGCTTGGCACGCCGCAAGGTTCCCCGCCGTCGCGCCCGCGAGCACGCGCGACACGAACAGCCACGGCAATACCCCGCGCTCCGCCGCGATCGCGAAGATCACCATCGAGAGCACGTTGCCGGCGAGGCTCGTGACGATCACCCGTCGCCGCCCGTGGCGGTCTGAAAGCCGCCCGAGGATCGGCGTCGCCACCATTTGCGTCAACGAGAACGAGCCCAGCAGCAGCCCGACGATCTCCGCCGACCCTCCCATCGACTGCACGTAGAACGGCAAAAGCGGGATCACGATCCCGAAGCCGATCATGTCGAGGAAGACCGTCAGAAAGACGAAGAACAGGACTCGTGAGCGCATCCGCGGGCGCCGCGCGCGGCGGCGCGCGTCTGCTACCACGTTGCGCGAGCGGCGTGAAACACTTCGCTCGTACGTGGGGCGTCGTAAGAGAAGAGCGAGACCTCGTGGGCCGGTGCGCGGGAGGGCGCGGCGCGTCGGCTCCGCGCGAGGATCGCTCGCGCGGAGCACCGGGCATGCATTGAATCTTCCGTACTCCGCAGCGGGGAAAAGACTGCAATGGCTCGCTCTTTATGCGCGCTTCGCCGACGCGCCGCGCCCTCCCGCGCACGGCTCGCAGCGTCTCGCGCTCGTCGTTGGCCACGGCACGCGCGGAGCGGATCGTGATCACGGCGTCGACGCATCGGCCGTACGCGCACGTCGCGTCGCGGCGCGTGACCGCGTCCGTTGCTGTCGCGCACCGCCGTCGCGCGTGATCGGCATTGCCGCGAGAAGTACGACGCCGCAGTCATCATTACGCCGTTGCCGCCGAAGGCGGCGAGCGAGTCAAAGAAGGTCGCACGCCACGACTGCGGGTGGCGGCGCGGGGCGCGGCAGGTCGGCGAAGCGCGCATAAAGAGCGAGCCACTTCGAGTTCAGCGGTTCGGAGTACGGAAGATCTGAACCGTGTCCGGTGCCCCGCGCGAGCGCTCTTCGCGCGGAGCCGACCTGCCACGCCCCGCGCCGCCACCCGCCGCCGTACGCGCAACCCTCTTTGACTCGATGGAGCGCCTCCGGCACACGGAGCGGATGGACTTCGGACTCCAGCTCGCCGGCATTCCGGCAAAAGACATGCTGGCGCTCGCGCGCCAAGCCGAGGCGGACGGCTTCTCCGCCGTTTACGTGCCGGATCATTGGGCGTACGAGCAGCGCGGTGGCGCCGGTCTCGACGACAAGGCGCTCGCGTGGGAGGCGGCGACGATGCTCGGCGCGATCGCGGCGGCGACGACGAAGATCCGCATCGGCGCGCTCGTGCTCTGCAATCTGTTCCGCCATCCCGGAACCACCGCGCAAGCGACGACGACGCTCGATCATCTGAGCGACGGCCGCGCCATCCTCGGGCTCGGCGCGGGGTGGACGCGCGCCGAGTTCGAGATGATGGGCGCGGAGTTCCCCGACGTGCAGCCGCGACTGCGCATGCTCGACGAGGCCGTGCGCATCATCAACGCGCTCTGGACGTCGGAGCGCGTCACCTTCGACGGCGAGTTCTACCACCTGCGCGACGCGATGAGCGTGCCGAAGCCGGTGCAGAAGCCGCGGCCGCCGGTGCTGCTCGGCGGCAGCGGCAAAGGTCTGCTGCGCATCGCCGCCCGCGAAGCGGACATCGTGAACGTGATCTCCGACTCCGGGCGCGCGGGGACGATCCTCCCGAGCGAGGTCGCGAAGCTCACGGACGAGGCGTTTCGCCGCAAAGTCGACTTCGTGCGCACGGAGGCGCGCGCGGCCGGCCGCGATCCCGACGCGATCACGCTGTCGTCGACGATCTTCATTCCGATGATCGCCGACGACGCCGAGGCGGCTCGGACGTTCGCCGGCAATCTCGGCGACTTCTTCGGTCTCCCCGCGGCCGAGGTGCGGCGCATGCCGCTCGCGCTCATCGGCACGCCGGAGGAGTGCACCGCCGAGCTCGGGCGTCGCGCGCGCGAGTGGGGCGTCCATCACTACATCCTCTCCGGGTATGGCGGCGCGACGAACGCCGCACGTATCGCCCGTGAGGTCTTGTCGCGCGTGCCGCGCTGACGGATCCGATCGTTTGCATCGCGGCGCGTCGACGGGGTACGCACTTCTACGACCATCCCGACGAGAGGAGACCTCGCTCCATGAAGATCGCTTCCGCCGTCACCGCCCTCGTGTGCAGTCTCGTCCTCGGCGCCTCCGCCGCGGGTGCTCAGATCTTCGACCTGAAGGGCCACTGGACCGGCAAGTGGTCCTGCAAAGGGGTCGCCAACGACGGCAACTTCACCGACGCCAACAAGGCCAGCACGCTGGATGTCACCCAGACTGTCGGAACGTTCGCGGCCACCGTCGACGCCGCTGACCCCAACGGCAACTTCAAATTCAACGCGTTTGCCGTGCCCGACGTCAAGAAGCCCGATCAGAAGGGCGAGGTGATTCTCCTCGGCTGCGCCCTCGGACCGACGGTGCCGCCGAGCGACGTCGCCGAGCTCATCCGCGTTCAGGTGAAGACCAAGCCGGACAGTACCACCGCGAGCTTCAAAGGGACGTCGCTCTTCACGTCGATCTTCAACGGCGCTCCGCAGGTCGGCACGTGCAAGTACAGCTACAAGCGGATGGACACGGACGATCCGGGCCTCAGCGCATGTCCTTGACGGAACCGAACCGTTGATCGCCACAGCGCGCCTCTCGTCCGCAAGCCGCTCGCGTTTGTACGATCGTTCGCAGACGTGGTACCTGAAGCCGCCGGCGCATCTCGCACCGGCGTGCCGTCTGCGAAGGAGTGCCCGTGAGTCGCCCCCTACTCATCGCTGCGCTCGCGGCGATCGTCGCGAGCGCTCCCGTCGGCGCACACGCGACGAGCCGCTTCACCGTCTTCGAGACCGGGCAGGTCAGGCCGCTCGCGCAGTCGCCTGACGGGACGCGCCTCTTCGCGATCAACACGCCGGATAACCGGCTCGAGATCTTCGACGTCGGCGTCGGCACGTTGACGCACGTCGGCTCGGTGCCGGTCGGGCTCGAGCCGATCGCCGTCGCAGCGCGCAACAACGGCGAAGTGTGGGTCGTGAACCATCTCTCCGACAGCGTGAGCGTCGTCGACGTGAGCTCGCCCGCGACGGCGCACGTCGTGCGGACGCTGCTCGTCGGCGACGAGCCGCGCGACATCGTCTTTGCCGGGCCGGGCGGCACGCGCGCGTTCATCACTACCGCGCACCGCGGCCAGAACACGCCGCTGCAGCCGACGATCGAGAGCGTCCTCACGACACCCGGCACCGGCCGCGCCGACGTGTGGGTCTTCGACGCGACGAGCCTCGGCAGCGGGTTCGGCGGCACGCCGCAGACGGTCATCACCCTCTTCGGCGACACCCCGCGCGCCCTCGCGGCGTCGGCCGACGGGAATCGCGTCTACGCGGCGATCTTCCACTCCGGCAACCAGACGACGACGATCAACGCCGCGTTCATACCCAACGGCGGCGCGGCAACGAACGGACCGCAAGACTGCAGCGCACCCCCCGGCGGGTTGCCGGCGCCGAACACGAATTTTCAAAACATCGCGGCGCCCGAGGTGGGCTTGATCGTCAAGTTCGACGGCAGCCACTGGCGCGACGAACGCGGCCGCTGCTGGGACAGCGTCATACGCTTCTCGCTCCCCGACCGCGACGTCTTCGCGATCGACGCGACGACGAACCCACCGTCGGCGATCGCCGGCGCCGGCGGCAATTGGCAGAGCGTCGGCACGATCCTCTTCGACATGATCGTGAACCCGGTGAACGGCGACGTGTACGTCTCCAATCTCGAGTCCTTCAACGACGTCCGCTTCGAGGGCCCGGGCGTGTTCGCGGCCGGATTCAAACCCGTGGGCGAGCCGGCGAGCGTGCGCGGACATCTCGCGGAGAGCCGCATCTCCATCCTGCACGCCGGCGGTGGCGTCGAGCCGCGGCACTTGAACAAGCACGTCGATTACTCCACGTGCTGCGCCGCGACGCCGAACGCGGAGAACGACGCAAGTCTCGCCTTCCCGCTCGGCATGGCGATCTCCGCCGACGGCACGACGCTCTACGTCGCCGCGTTCGGCTCGAGCGCGATCGGCGTCTACAGCACCGCCCAGCTCGCCGCCGACAGCTTCGTCCCCGATGCCGCCGATCAGCTGCCGGTGAGCGGCGGCGGCCCGACGGGAATCGTCCTCGACGAGAGCCGCTCGCAGCTCTACGTGCTGACGCGCTTCGACGACTCGATCTCCATCCTCAGCACCGCGACCACTGGCGCGGCGATCGCACCGGCGGCAACGACGGCCCGAGCGTTCAGCCCAGCCATGGCACGTTCGACGAGGTCGCCGCGTTCCTGAAGTTCAATCCGGCGTTCCAGGGGCTCGTCGGCCGCCACGATCAGCTCAGCCCGACGGAGATGCGCGCGTTCGCCGATTTCATCCTGCAGGTGACCTACCCGCCGAACCCGATCCGCAGCCTCGACAACTCGCTGACCATCGACCAGCAAGCGGCGCGCGACATGTACTTCAACGACATCTCGGACACGGCGCGGACGTGCAACGGCTGCCATCGTCTCGACCCGGACGCGAACGCCGGCCTCGGCGGCGTGACGGCGCCCGGATTCTTCGGCGGCGACGGCGAGTCGAGCTTCGAGGGTGAGAGCCAGATTTTCAAGATCCCGCACCTGCGAAATCTGTATCAAAAGGTCGGCATGTTCGGCTTCGCGGCGGTGCAAGGGGGCGGCGCGGCGAACCTCGGCGATCAGGTGCGCGGCTTCGGCTTCCTCCACGACGGCTCCGTCGACACGACCTTTCGGTTCCACTCCGGTCAGGTCTTCACCCGCAGCCAAACCAACCCCGGCGGCTTCCTCGCCGGCGCCGCGGGCGATCCGATGCGCCGCAACATGGAAGCGTTCATGCTCGCCTACGACTCGAACCTGGCCCCGATCGTCGGCCAGCAGATCACCCGCACCAGCACGAACGGCGGCGGCACCGTCGATTGCCAGAACAATCCAACGGTCGATTGCCGGATCACGCTGCTCGAGCAGCGCGCGGACGCCGGCGAGTGCAACGTCGTCGCCAAAGCGCTCATCGCGGGCGTGCCGCGCGGCTGGGTGTACGTCGGTGGCGGCACGTTCTTCAGCGATCGCGGCAGCGACCTGCCGCTCTCCGATGCCGCTCTCCGCGCGCTCGCCGCGACGAGCGGCCAAGAGGTGACGTACACGTGCACGCCGCCCGGCACCGGCGAGCGGATCGGCATCGATCAGGACGACGACGGGTTCGCCGACGCCGACGAGCGCGACGCCGGCAGCGATCCCGCCGACGCCGCGAGCATCCCGAGCGCCGCGCCGATGGTCTGCAACACGAGCGTCCCGGTCACGTTCAAACGCGCCAAGCTCCGCGACCTCAGCGGCGCCTTCTCGCTGAGCGCCGAGGTGACGCTCGGCTCGTACGCGCAGGCGCCGGTCGGCGTCGTCGCTGCCGACGGCGACGGTCCGATCTTCACCGGCACGATCGCCGGCGCGGCGATCGTCCCGAAAGGCACCGCCTTCCGTTACCACGCGCCGATCGGCACGAACGGCATCCGCACGATCATGGTGCGCGCGAAGCGCCATACCCCCCGCGTCTTCAAAGTGACGGTGCGCGCGACGCACGCCTGGACGGCGGGGCTCGCGAACGATCCGCTCGGGACGCTCGTCACCTTGAACGTCGGCGGCCAGTGCTTCCGCGGCCCGGCGACGCGCGTGCGCTGACGCGCGCGGGTCGTTCCGGAGCCGATATCAACAGCACCACGCGGACGCGGAGCGTCCGCCGGGCTGCGTTGCTCCGGGCGCGCCCCTGGCCTAGTCGAGAGGACGGAGGTGTCGCATGTCGCTTCGGACCGTCGTGCTCTACGGCTCCATCCGCACCGCCCGTCAGGGAATCCGGGCGGCACACTTCGTGGTGAGCGAGTGCCGCGCGCGCGGGCACGACGTCACGTTGATCGATCCCGCGGAGTACCGGCTGCCGCTCATCGACAGGATGTACAAGGAGTACCCGAAGGGACAGGCGCCTGAGACGCTCGAGCGGATCGCGGCGCTGATCGTCCCGGCCGACGCGATCGTCGTCGTGTCGGGCGAGTACAACCATTCGATCCCGCCCGCACTGTCGAACCTGCTCGGCCACTTCCTCGAGGAGTGGTTCTGGAAGCCGTCGGCGATCGTCTGCTACTCGGCCGGCCCCTTCGGCGGCGTGCGCGCCGCGATGCAGCTCCGATCGATGCTCGGCGAGCTGGGCATGTCGAGCATTCCGTCGATCCTGCCCGTGCCTAAGGTGCAGCGCGCCTTCGCCGAAGACGGCACACCGACAGACCCGGGCATGCACGGCCGCGCCAGCAAGTTCTTCGACGAGCTCGAGTGGTACGCCTGTGCGCTGCGCGACGCCCGCAGCAAGCCGCACCAGCGGAGCGAGTGCACCGCAGAGCAGGTCGGACCGAAAGCGAGCTGAGCCGATGGCCGACAAGGTTGACTGATTGAACGAGTCACTCGAACCAAAGGAGTCGATATGAGCACTCCTCAAGCGCGCAACACCGTCGATATGAAGCTCGAGGTCGTCGTCATTCCCGTTTCGGACCTCGATCGTGCCAAGCGCTTCTACGGCGGCCTGAGCTGGAGACTCGACGCCGACTTCGACAACGGTAAGGACCACCGCGTGATCCAGTTCACGCCGCCTGGCTCCGGGTGCTCGGTCATCTTCGGCAGGAACGTCACCGCGGCGGCACCCGGCTCCGCGCAGGGTCTGTACCTGATCGTTGCCGACATCACGGCTGCCCGCGACGAGCTGCTCGCTCACGGTGTCGAGATCAGCGAGGTATTCCACGCCGCCGACGGGGCGTACACCGGCACGGACGAGCCCTATCTGTTTGGGCGGCGCCGGGTCAGCGGTCCGGATACCGAGCATCGCACCTACCGCTCGTTCGCCTCGTTCAGCGATCCGGACGGCAACGACTGGTTGCTGCAGGAGATCACCGCACGGCTGCCGGGTCGGATCGACTCGCACGCGATGACGTTCGCGTCCGCGACAGATCTGGCGAGCGCGATGCGGCGCGCTTCGGCCGCCCACGGTGAGCACGAGAAGCGGACCGGCGGACAGCGGGACGAGAACTGGCCGGATTGGTACGCCGCGTACATGGTGGCGGAGCAGACCGGCGAGAAACCGCCGTTGTGAGCGAACTAGGCCGCGGGCGATCCACGTAGTTCATCTACTTCTTCTTGGTCGATTTCGTCGGCCGCCGACGATCGACGCGCTGGCGCGACGTTCGCTTTGCGGGCGATCGCGCTGACACCGCCGACCTTGCCGACCGTTTCGCGCTTTTCGTCGGGCTTTTTGCTTTTCGCCGACGCGACCGCGGCCATGGCGGATACCAGTCGGGGTTGAGCCGCTCGCGGATCACGGTTTCGGGAACTCCGCAGAGGTACATGTAGTACAGGTGCTGGTGCTGGGAGCTGGCTTCCATTGCCCAGTCCAGCAATTTGTAGAGCTTCCCATTGAGGACGGCCGACTTCGGGATGTCGGACGTGATCGCCCGCCCGCGAGATCTGCTTACGGAATCAGCCTGACAATCCCTTTTGCCGCTGGGTGTCCGAGGCGGAGGAGGAGCTTACGGCGGGGAGATTACGTCCAAGGTCGCACTCCGCGCGAACGCGGCCGCCGTCGCCCTCGTCAACAACTACCCGAGTGGCGACCCACGGCATCGGCGTAGGACCAAGCGATCACGGACCGGCTGCGGTGCACTGGCAAGCTCCTAGGCATTGCGCTCCTTGATCAACTCGTCGTCGGCGATCGTCGCCCACACGTCGTTCGCAGACGTCCGATTCATTTAGTGTCACGACCGAACGTCACTCAGCCCAGGAGTCCACTAGCACGCGGTACCAAATGAGCGGGCTTACGAATCGCAGTTGCCGCTTTTTGTTACGTCACGACACACGGAGCTCACTACCATCGGATCGTTCGATGGCCAGGGACGACATCACCGCCTGCTGGGGATTCAACTGGGGCAGTTCTGTACGACATCCGCCGCATGTTGATCACGACCATATTTCCGCACGTCGGCGTCGCTCCGTCCCACCAAGGTGGCCGCACGTTCATACTGTAAGTCAGCATCATGAGTCCGGCCATCATCCTCCAATACGCGGGCGAGCTTTGCACGCACAAGCGCCTCCCGAGCACTCTTCACACGCGCCGCCTGCTCGGCCGTCATTCCCGACAGCACGCTACTTCGGACTAGGGTGGTAAATATTGACGTGATTGGAAAGGTCATCGTCCATATTGCAGCGTGCTCGGGTGCGTTCTCCTCGAGATCTAGGACCGCGCGATAATGTTCCGCTGCACCTGCCAGATCCCCAGCTCGGCGCGCGCACACGGCAGTATGCTCCTCGAACTGCGTACGCAGCAGCGTCGATATTTCAAGGTAGGTGGGGCTTGCCTGCATAGCAAGATAAGCCATCGCCACCGTGCCGCACGCAAAGCTAGCGCCGGCAATTATAAGTGTGCGCATCATTGCACCATTATGACACCTATTCGCCAGATGTCGATAAAAAACTCTAGCCGCGCAAGTTGACATAGGGGGTTTATCGGACGCTCCCCTATTCGCCGCCATTCGCCAAACACGGGGCGGATGAACCGGCTCGCCGGTCACCTGGCCCGGAGGTGTGTCCGCATCGTAGGGAAAACGGCGCGTCAAGACGCAGCGCGGCCGCGCCGCTCGGAAACATCGGCGGCAGCCGCTCAGGATGGGAAGTCGAACGAGAGCTCGGGCTCGCGAGGCGGCGGCCGCGCGGGGGCGGGTTCCGGCGTCGCGGTCGGCAGTCCGAGATGGCGCAGAATCCGCGCGACCACGGGCGGATCTTCGATCGTGGTGGCGAAGCGCAGGCACGTCCGCTTGACGCCCGCAGTGTTTCGCTATATCTTCGCCTCATGCAGCCGCGCGCTATCGTCGCCGACGAGGTCGCGTGGAGCGTCCCGCCGGAGCACCTCGCACGGCCGGAGCGCGAGGCGTTTCGCGAGCTCGAGCGTCACGACTGCGCGCTGCTCCTCGATGGATATCTCCGCATACTCGCGTGCCAGGAGGCAACGTGTCGGCGCGTGCTCGGCCGGGTCGCGGCGGCGTTTCTCTGCCTGAAAGGGCACCATCGGCTCTCGTTTCCCCGGCTCGGCGACTACACGCGCGAACGCCTCGGACTCTCGGCGCGTGAGCTGCAGAGCGCCGCGCGCGTCGCGACGAAGCTCGATGCGCTGCCGGCGCTCGCCCGCGCTTTCGAGATGGGCGCGATCTCCTGGACGCACGCGCGGGCGCTGGTTGATGTCGCGACGCCCGAGAATGAAACGGCGTGGGTCGAATGCGCGCGCCAGCTGACCGTTCGCGCACTCGAGCGTCGCATCCGCACGGGCGCCGGCCCTCGCGACGACACACCGGCAGTCGACGCTTCGCAAGGTCATGGTGCGGATGCTCCCGACGAGGACGATGGGCGCACGCTCGACGGCGAACCGGCGGTCCGCGTCCGTATCGCCTGTCCGCGGCGCGTGCGTGCGCTTTGGAGCGCCACGGTCGAGCTCGCGCGGCGCATGGCCGGAGAGGCGCTGCCGCTGTGGGAAGCGTGCGAGGCAATCGCCGCCGAAGGACTCACGTCGCCGGCGGCGCGGCATCATCCGAGCGGCGACAGTGGAGCGAGATCCGTCGCGATCGCGCATTCCTCGCCGGATGGCGACCATGCTGGCGCGGACGGCAACAGTGTAGAGCGGCGCGGGAATGGCGGCCGCGACACCACCGGCGCGGAGGCGAACCTCGACGGCGCCGACCGTCGGTCAGCTACGTTCAGCTGCGTCAACTGGGACGCGATCGCGGCCGCGGTTCCCGCACGGATCGCGAGCGCGGACGACCTCGATGCACTCGACGCGTTCGCGCTCGACGCCCGCATGCGTGCCGCCCTTGCGGCGATGCATCGCGTGCATTGGCAGACGGGGCGCCTCTTACGACTCGTGTTCGATCTCCGGCTGTATCAATGGCTCGGCTTCCGCACGGCCGTGCAATACGTGAAGGAGCGGCTCGGCATCGGCATTCGCACGGCCGAGACGCTGGTCGCCGTCGAGCGCGTCACCTGGCGTGCGCCGCAGCTCGCGACGGCGTACGAGCGTGGCGAGATCTCGCCGCTGCGGGCGCTCATCGTCGCGCCCGTGCTGAGCACAACGCACGAAGCTGCGTGGCTCGCGCGGGCGCGCGAAGTGACCGTCAGGCGCCTCGGCGACGAGGTGACGTGGGCGTTGAATCATCAGGATGTGCGCCCGCTGTGTGAGCCGGTCGGTCCGCCGCCGGCGGGACGCCTCGTCATGCCGAGTGACGCGCAAATGCGTGCGCGCTTCGCCGATGAAACACCGGACATCGTCATCAGCATCCCCGCGCCGGCATCCGTCGCGGCGCTCTTCGAGACGGCGGTTGCGGCGTTCACCGACGCCGGCGAGCCGCGCTGGCGCGGGTTCGAGCGGCTGCTCGAGAATGTCCGGGCCGAATGGAACGCGCGGCCGCGCCACCCCGATCCGGTGTTTGCGCGTGACGGCTGGCGATGCGCGATCCCGACGTGCAGCGCACGGCGCAGCTTGCACGACCACCACATAGTGTTCCGCTCGCGCGGCGGCGATAACGCGCGTGACAACCGCGTCGCGATCTGCGCGGCGCATCACCAGCACGGGCTCCACGGCGGCGGGTACATCCGCGCCTGGGGAAAGGCGCCGGACGGGATTCATTGGGGGCTCGGCATCCGACGCGATGCACCGCCGCTGTTGACCCTGATCGGAGATCGGTATGTGAGCGACAGCTAGACTATCAGCAGCTGCGTCGGCGGCTCGCGCGCCCGCTCACGCGAGATTGCGCTCGATCATCTCCATGACGTCGAGGGCGAGCACCTTGTCCTCGAGGTCTTTGTGCTTGATGCCGTCGCCGATCATCGTCATGCAGAATGGGCATGACATCGCGATCACCGCCGGCTCGGTCTCGAGCGCCTGGTCGGTGCGCAACAGATTCACCCGCTTGTCGGGATCCTCCTCGATCCACATGCGGCCGCCGCCGGCGCCGCAGCACATGCCGGTGCGGCCGTGGCGTTCCATCTCCCGCGGCGCCTCGCCGGTGACGGCTTTGATGACCTCGCGTGGCGAGTCGTACACGTTGTTGAATCGGCCGTAGTAGCAGGAGTCGTGGTAGGTGACGGGCTTGCCCTCGAAGCCGTCGCGCTTGAGCGCGATCTTCCCTTGCGCCAGCAGCTGCTGCACCAGCTCGGCGGCATGGATCACCTCGTACGTACCGCCGAATTGCGGGTACTCGTTGCGGAACGTGTTGAAGCAGTGCGGGCAGTTGACGATGATCTTCTTGACACCGGCACCGTTCAGCACCTCGACGAGCATCTGCACCATGCTCTGGTAGAGATACTCGTTGCCGAGCCGGCGCGCGGTCTCGCCGTTGCAGAGCTCATCCTTGCCGAGGATCGCGAAATCGACGCCGGCCTTCTTGAGGATCTTGGTGAACGCGATCGTCGTCTTCTTGTTGCGATCGTCGAACGCGCCGCCGCAGCCGACGTAGTAGACGTATTCCGCCTCCGGATGCTCGGCGAGGAGCGGGACGTCGAGGCCATCGGTCCACGCGACGCGCTTCTCGGCGCCCAGGCCCCACGGGTTCGACTGCGTCTCCATCCCTTTGAAGGTGCGCGTCAGCTCCGCCGGGAAGCGCGCCTCCTCCTGCACGAGGCTCCGCCGCATGTCGACGATCTTGTCGACGTACTCGATCATGACCGGACAGGCTTCCTCGCACGCGCGGCAGACGTTGCAGCTCCACAGCACGTCGTCGTGGATGACGCTGTCCTCGCCGATCAAGTTGACGCCGAAGGGCTCGGAGGCCGCGGCGGTCGCACCGTCGCCGCCGTCCGCGGAGGCGCTCGCCGCACCGTTCACCGAGGCACCGTTATGCGCACCGGCCTTGGCGCCGACCAGCTCCTGCTGATGCTCGTAGAGATAGTCGCGCAAGTTCAATAACAATTGCCGCGGAGCGAGCGGCTTGCCGGTCATCGTCGCCGGGCAGTTCGACGAGCAGCGCCCGCACTCGGTGCAGGTGTACATGTCGAGCACTTGCTTCCAGGTGAACTGGTCGATGTGCGACGTGCCGAACGTCGTCGCCGTCTCGAGATCTTGCTTGGACAGCGCGCCGATCGGCTCGAGCTTGCGGAAGAAGACGTTCGGCAGGCCGGTGATGATGTGGAAGTGCTTGGAGATGGGCAGGAGATTCAAGAACGTGAGGATGATGAGGTTGTGGGTCCACCAGCCGATCTCGGAAAGCGTGTGCGCCGTACCCGGCCCCGCCGGCGCCAGCACCGACGCGAGCAGCGATGCCGTCGGCGTCCAACGCCGCGTCGCGAGCTCCATCGGATCGTCGCCCATGTAGATGAAGCGGCCCGCCTCGAAGAAGAGGTCGGTCAGCATGATGCCGCCGATGAAGCACAGAATCACGAGCGCCTCGCCGTGCGTCTGCCTGGCGAGACGGTCCTCCGCCGGACGAAAGCCGTAGAGGCGCGGCGGGTGGGTGATCAGCCAGCGTATCAGCGCGTAGCTGATGGAGCAGAGGACGAGGACTTCCATCACGTCCTTCAAGAGCAAATACGGCCCGCCGAGCATGTCGGGACCGAGGAGCGGCAGGTGGAACTGCATACCGAACCAGCCCTGGCCGAAGGCGGTCACGACGCGCACCCCGAGGATCACGAAGCCCCAGAAGATGAAGAAGTGCATCCAGCTCGGACCCGGGTCCTGCGTGTCGATGACGAACTTCTTTTGGCCGAAGCCGTACACTAGGAGCGCGCTGATGCGCTCCGGAATCTTGTCGAAGAGATTCGTCCAGCGAACCGCCTGCAGCACGCGAAAGCGGTTGCGCAGCGTGTTCGCGAAGTAGCCGAGCGCCGCCAGGACGAGCAGCGTGTGGATCACGAATCTCGTCATGTGCCCCTCCCTTGGGTTGATTGTTGTACGGGATCAGGTCAGAGGTGGCAAGTTGGCGACCCTCATGAAGCACCGGATTTACAAGCTCTTTCTCGTCGTGACGCTGCTCACGTGCGTCATCGATTCGGCGTGCGCCAAAGCCGCCGCGACGCCGCGTGTGGTGCTGCATACGAGCGGCGGCGAGGTGCCGGTCGCGGTCGAGGTCGCCGCGACACCGGAACGGCAGAGCCTCGGTCTCATGTATCGAAAGGAGCTCGCGGCCGACGCCGGGATGCTCTTCGTCTTCCCGCGCGCGCAGCACTTGACGTTCTGGATGAAGAACACGGTGCTGCCGCTCGACATGATCTTCATCGGCGACGACCACCGTGTCGTCGGCATCGTGAAGGACGCGGTGCCGTACACGACGACGCCACGCGAGGTCGCCGGCGAGTCGCGCTACGTTCTCGAGGTGAACGCCGGCTTCAGCGAGCGCCACGCGGTGCGCGCCGGCGACAGTGTCACATTCGAAGGCGTCGCCGGCCTGAGCTGAGGGCGGCCGCCCAGACCGATGCCGCGCGCGGTCGCGATCGCGATCATCGCGAACCTCCTCGGCGGCACGTCGTACGTGCTGACAAAGGTGGCGCTCGCGGGGCTCACCGAGACGTCGCTCGTCGTCGTCCGGACGCTCGTCGCGCTCGCGGTGCTCGTGCCGCTGACGTGGCCGGCCGTCGTCGACGTCCTGCGCGTCCGCGGACGCGACCGCACCCGTCTCCTCGCGATGGGCGGCGCGGGATACGCGCTGCCGCTCGCGCTCGCGAGCTACGGCATCCGCCGCTCGTCGGCGACGAACGCCTCGCTCCTGATCGGGGTCGAGCCGCTCGCGGTCGTCATCCTCGGCGTGATCGTGCTCGGCGAATCGCTGCGACCGGCGCGCATTGCCGCGCTCGCGCTCGGCACCGTCGGCGCGACGATGCTCGTCGCCGAGGGCGTGCCGTTCGTCGCGGTCGCGTACGAGCCGCACGTGACGGGCGATCTCCTGCTGATCGCGTCGGCGTTCGCGTGGGGCATCTACACGATCGCCGGCAAGCGCCTCCTTGTGCGCTACGACGCCCAGGCCCTGAGCGCCGCCTCGCTCGCGGTCGCGCTGCCGTGCCTCGTGCCGCTTGCGGTCGTCGAGACGGTCGGCGCCGCGCGCGCACCGGGGCAGCTCGTGCCGGCGCTCATCGCGGCAATCGTGCTCGGCCTCAGCGTATCCGGTCTGATGACGGTGCTGTGGAACACCGCGCTGCGCTCGATGGACGCGTCGCGCCTCGCCGGCTTCATCTTTCTGCAGCCCCTCGCGGGCGTGCTCCTCGCGCGAATCGCGCTCGGCGAACCGCTCTCGGCCGCGGCGGCCGCCGGCGGCACGCTGATCCTCGCCGGCGTCCTCCTGCTCGTGCGCGAGGAGCGCTCGGCGAATGCCCCGCGCGCATCCGCTCACATCGCCTAGCCGCATCGTGGCAATCCGCCGGGCGAGTTTTGACGTTCTAATGACCGTGGGCCATCGCACCACGCGCGCGCGACTCATCCTCGTCGAGGACGATCAGGACAATCTGGAGGGGCTCTCGATGCTCCTCGCGGAGAAGTACGACGTCTTCGGCTACGCGTCTCCGACGGAAGCCCTGAAAGCGGTCGGAGCGATCAAGCCGGATCTCCTGCTGCTCGACATCGGCACGGCGCCGATGGATGGCGTGGAATGCCTCGAGCGCATCCGCGCGATTCCCGGACACCTCGAGGTTCCGGCAGTGGCGTTCACCGGGTACGGACGCGACGTCGAGCGTGAGCGCTTCCTCGCCGCCGGCTTCGACGCCGTCGTCGTGAAGCCGGTCATCCATCCGCGGGAATTGATAGCGGTGATCGAGAGAGTCCTGGCATCGCGCGCAGGGACCGACGAGCGGGCCGCCACGCACCAGCACCGGAGCGCCCCGCGCGTCGTCGCCCGACTTGACGTCACGAAGACCACCACGGCATCGTCCGTGTGTGGGTTCCACGAAACGGAAGGCCCCGCTTCGAGGCGAGTCTCCGACGAGAACGCTGGGTGACCTGCTCTACGCCGACGAGCGCAAGTCGCGGGTCTCCGAGAACGACTGGGCGGGCCTCGTCCACTCGATCGCCACGGGCAACCAAGACGCGCTGTATGCGCTGTACGAGCGGGCGCATCGACTCGTGTTCACACTCGTCGTGCGGATCACGAACAATGTCGAAACCGCCGAGGAGCTCACGGTGGACGTGTTCCACGACGTCTGGCGAAGAGCGGCGGCGTACGATCCTGCGGGCGGATCAGTCGTCGGATGGATCATGAATCAAGCGCGGTCGAGAGCGATCGACCGGATGCGGTTCGAGCAGCGGAAGAAACGCGTCGGCAGCGTCGCCGACGACCCGTCCACCGCAAATGCGTCGAGCGGCGACCCCGAGCAGGTCGTCGACGTCAGAGACCAAGCCCGCGTTCTTCGCCAGGCCCTGGAAGTGCTGACGCCGGCAGAGCGGCAGACGATCGAGGCCGCGTTCTTCTCCGAGCTGACGTATCCCGAGGTCGCAGCCCGGCTGGATCAGCCGCTCGGCACCGTCAAGACTCGAATCCGCTCCGGACTGGGAAAGCTCCGGCAGGCGCTGGCCGAGATCGTGAAGGGCCGATGACCGCATCGAGCAATCACGACCAAGACCACGCCGACCGCGTGTTCCTGTACGCGTTGCAGGCGCTTCCCACCGGCGAGGCTCCCGCCGTGCAAGCTCACGTCGCGGGCTGTGCGGAGTGCCGCGAGGAGCTGGAGACTCTTCGCCCGGTCATCCGTACCTTCGTCTCCTGGCCGACCGACGTGCTGCGCCCGCCGACGTCGCTTTGGGGGCGCGTCGCCCAACGCATCGCCGCGGAAACGGGTCAGGATCCGCTCGTCCCGCCGCCACGACGGCGCGCGGAACCGGGGCGCACAGAGCCGGAATGGGAAGAAGTCGCACCGGGGATCTCCTGCAAGCTGCTCGCGACGGACGAGAAGAACCAGCGCGTCAGCATGTTGGTACGGCTGGCGCCGGGAACCGACTATCCGCCGCACCGCCATGCCGGCGTCGAAGAGCTGCATCTGCTGCACGGCGAGCTGCAGATCGACGACAAGACGCTCCATCCCGGCGATTACATCCGGGCCGAGACCGGGAGCATCGATCATCGCGTGCGGAGCGAGACCGGCTGCACCTGCGTTCTTCTGACGTCGAGTCGCGACGAGCTCCGCTGATCTGCTGCAACAGTGCGATGCGGGTCTGCGTCCCGTAGCGTATCCGCGTCGGCGCGATCGGCCATCGCGGGACTCTGCGTGCACGCCGACCGCCGCGACCGCTGCGACCGCCGCCTTGAACTCGCCGCCACCTGCCGGTATTTTCAACCGCTTTCGACCAACGCGTCCTGCCGCGGGAGCACGAGACCCATGGGACTGACCGAAAACTTGGAAGAACTCGAGCGCCGCAACCGGGCCGCCGACCTGGGCGGCGGCGAGGAGCGCATCGCCAAGCAGCACGAGGCGGGGAAGATGACCGCGCGCGAGCGCGTCGACCTCCTCCTCGACCGTGGCAGCTTCGTCGAGACCGACAAGTTCAAGACGCACCGCTGCTCCGACTTCGAGATGGCGGACAAGAAGATCCCCGGCGACGGCGTCATCACCGGCTACGGCACGATCGACGGCCGGACGGTCTTCGTCTTCTCGCAGGACTTCACCGTCTTCGGCGGCAGCCTCTCGGGCGCGTTCGCCGAGAAGGTCTGCAAGGTCATGGACCTCGCGATGAAGACCGGGGCGCCGGTGATCGGCATCAACGACTCGGGCGGCGCGCGCATCCAGGAGGGCGTCGTCAGCCTCGCCGGCTACGCCGACATCTTCCAGCGCAACGTCATGGCGTCGGGCGTCATTCCCCAAATCTCCGCCATCCTCGGGCCCTGCGCCGGCGGCGCCGTCTACTCGCCGGCGATGACCGACTTCATCTTCATGGCGAAGAAGATTAGCCATATGTTCATCACCGGTCCCGACGTCATCAAGACGGTGACGCATGAGGACGTGACCAAGGAAGAGCTCGGCGGCGCCGTCACCCACAACACCAAGAGCGGCGTCGCGCATTTCCTCGCCGAGAACGGCCGCGACTGCTTGCGGATGATCCGCGAGCTGCTCTCGTATCTCCCGAGCAACAACCTCGAAGATCCGCCGTTCGTGCCGACGCAGGATCCGCCCAATCGCTCCGATCCAGCGCTGAAAACGATCGTCCCCGACAACCCGAACAAGCCGTACGACATGTCGGAGATCATCCGCGCCGTCGTCGACGACCGGCTCTTCTTCGAGGTGCAGCGCGAGTTCGCGCGCAACATGCTGGTCGGGTTCGCGCGCCTCGGCGGGCGCTCGGTCGGCATCGTCGCCAACCAGCCGGCCTTTCTCGCCGGCTGCCTCGACATCGACGCCTCGATCAAGGCGGCGCGCTTCGTCCGCTTCTGCGACTGCTTCAACATTCCGATCATCACCTTCGTCGACGTCCCCGGGTTCCTGCCGGGCGTGAACCAAGAGTACGGCGGCATCATCAAGCACGGCGCCAAGCTGCTCTACGCCTTCTGCGAGGCGACGGTACCAAAGATCACGATCATCACCCGCAAAGCGTACGGCGGCGCGTACGTCGTCATGTCGTCGAAGCACATCCGCGGCGACATCAACTTCGTCTACCCCACGGGCGAGATCGCGGTCATGGGGCCCGAGGGTGCGGTCAACATCATCTTCCGCGCCGAGATCGAGAGCGCCGGCGGCAACGGCGAGCGCGAGCGCCTCGTCGCCGATTACCGCAAGACCTTCGCCAACCCGTTCATGGCCGCCGAGCTCGGCTACATCGACGAGATCATCGCCCCCGAGGAGACGCGCCCGCGCCTCATTCGCTCGCTGGAGATTCTCCAGAACAAGCGCGACAAGAATCCGCCGAAGAAGCACGGGAATATTCCCCTCTGACCGCGCTGATGCCCAAGCCGAAGCCGCTCCGTCGCGTCCTGATCGCTAACCGCGGCGAGATCGCCGTCCGCGTCGCGCGCGCCTGCCGCGAGCTCGGGATCGAGAGCGTCGCCATCTACTCCGAGCCCGATCGTACGGCGCTGCACGTGCAGGTGGCCGACTACGCCTATGCGGTCGGACCGGCGCCGTCGGCGCAGAGCTACCTCGTCGTCGACAACATCCTCGCCGCCGCACGCGCGAGCGGCGCCGACGCGATCCATCCCGGCTACGGCTTCCTCGCCGAGAACGCCGCGTTCGCGCGTCGCTGCGCCGCGGAAGGCATCACCTTCGTCGGCCCGCCGCCCGACGCGACCATCGCGATGGGCGACAAAGTCGAGGCGCGGAAGCGTATGATCGCGGCGGGCGTGCCGGTCGTCCCGGGCTCGAAGGACACGCTCCGCGACGACGAGGTCATGGCTGAGGCGGAGCGCATCGGCTACCCGGTGATGCTGAAAGCGTCGGCAGGCGGCGGCGGCAAGGGCATGCGCATGATCGCGCGCAAGGAGGATCTCGCCTCGGCGCTGCGCGCGGTGCGCTCCGAGGCCAAGTCGTCCTTCGGCGACGACCGGCTCTACCTCGAGAAGTTCGTGCTCGGCCCGCACCACGTCGAGGTGCAGGTCCTCGCCGACGCGCACGGCCACACCGTCCACGTCTTCGAGCGCGAGTGCTCGGTGCAGCGCCGCCACCAGAAGGTGATCGAGGAATCGCCGTCGCCGTTCATCGACGACCGTATCCGCCACGCGATGGGGGACGTCGCGGTCAAAGCAGCGGCGAGCGTCGGCTACGTGAGCGCCGGAACGGTCGAGTTCATGGTCGGCGCGGACAAGAACTTCTACTTCCTCGAGATGAACACCCGCATTCAGGTCGAGCATCCGATCACGGAGATGGTGACGGGCATCGACCTCGTGCAGGCGCAGCTGCGGATCGCCGGCGGCGAGCCGCTCCCCTGGCGGCAAGAGGACATCCAGCAACGCGGTCACGCGATCGAGTGCCGGATCTACGCCGAAGATCCGGTCACGTTCTTCCCGTCGCCGGGCAAGATCTCGCTCCTGCGCGTGCCGGCGGGCATCGGCATCCGCGACGACTCGAGCGTCTACGAAGGCGCCGAGGTGACGGTGCACTATGACCCGATGATCTCGAAGCTCGTCGCCTGGGGCGCCGACCGCGACGAGGCGATCCGCCGCATGCGGCGCGCGCTCACCGAGTACCGCATTCAGGGCCCAACGACGAACGTCGCGTTCCACCGCTGGGCGCTCGAGCACCCGCGCTTCCTGAGCGGCAACTACGACACCAACTTCGTGCCGCAAGAGTACAAGGGGCTCGCCGCCGCGCCCGACGGCAGCGACCCGGACGCGACCGCGATCGTCGCCGCGGCGGTGGCGCTGGTCGAGCGCCAGCACGTGACGGTCGCCGGGGTGCCGACGCAGGCCCGCAACGCCTGGCGCGACAACGGGCGCCGCGAGGCGCTGCGTGGCTAGTCGCGACCCGCTGATACTCGCGGCGCGGATCGGCGGCGCGACGCGCGACGTGCAGGTCCTCGAGACCGGTCCGCACGCGTACCGGATCACGATCGACGGCATCGAGCACGCGGTAGACTCCCGGCAGCTCCGGCCGGGCTCCTTCTCGCTGCTGATCGACCAGCACTCGGTCGCGTGCGACGTCCGCAGCGACGGCGACCGCTATCGCGTCGACGTCGACGGCCGCACCGTCGAGCTGACGCTGGTCGACACGCTCCGCCACGGCGGCGTCGCGCTCGAGGCCGACGCCGTCGAAGGCCCGCAGGAGATCCGCGCCATGATGCCGGGGAAGATCGTCACCGTCCTCGTCGCCGCCGGCGACACCGTCGAGAAGGATCAGGGAATCCTCGTCGTCGAGGCGATGAAGATGGAGAACGAGATCAAGTCGGCGGGATCGGGCGTCGTGAAGGAAGTGCTCGTGAAGCCCGGTCAGGCCGTCGAGTCCGGCGAGGTGCTCGCGCGCCTCGAGTAGGTGAGCGCCCGTCCGATCGGCCGCTCTGCACGTCGGCCGATCCGCAGCGATCTGGCGCGCCGCTCAGGCGATCGCTGCGATCCGCTCCGGCGCGCCGCTCGCGAGCGGGAGCGTCACACGAAACATCGATCCTTTTCCGATGCCGCTCTCGACGTCGACGCTGCCACCGAGCTGCGTCACCAAACGCTGCACGATGTAGAGCCCCAGTCCGGCGCCGTTGTACGACCGCGAGTCGGAGCTATCGACTTGGCGGAACATCTCGAAGATGAATGGGAGGTTCTCCTGCGCGATTCCGATGCCCGTGTCGCGGACGGTGATGGTCCCCGTGGAGCCGCTTGTGTAGCAGGCAATCGCGATCTCACCGGCCGCAGTGAACTTGCGCGCATTGCCGACGAGGTTCTTCAGAATCGTCGTCAGCTTCCGGCGATCGGTGAGGAGCGCGACGTCGCCCGGATCGTCCCAGCAGATTCCGACGCCCGCCTTCCGCGGCAAGGCCGCGATCTCACTCTCGAGTGACTGCCACAAGGGCCGCAGCTCGACGCGCTCGGTCTGCGGCACGTCCTTTCCCGAGGCGATGCGGCTCAGGTCGAGCGTCGCGGTGATCATCTCGAGAAGCTCGAGGCTCGTCCGCCGAACGCTCGCGAGCAGCAGAGCGCGCTTGTCCGCCGGAGGGTCGTCGGCGAGCATGTCGGTGTAGCCGATGATGACGTTCAGCGGCGTCCGCAGCTCGTGCGACATCGTCGAGACGAATTCCGATTTGAGACGGCTCGCGTTCGCGACCTCCTCGAAAAGGAGCGCGTTCGAAAGCGCCATCGACGTGAGCTGGCCGATCCCATGCGCGAGGCGTGCCCTCGCGGCAGTGAGCGTCACGTCACGATCGCGGTAACCGGCGACCTGCGCACCGATCATGACGCCACCTTTCAGGATCGGAATGCAGATGACGAGCGTCGCATGATGACGCGTCAGGATCTCGGCGAGCGCGCGTGGAATATTGCCGTCGTCGCGCAGCACCGTGATCTCGCCGCGACCGAGCTGTGTACGTAGCGACTCGCCGAACGACTCGATGCGGAAGCGGGCGCTGCGCAGGATGCTCCAATGCTCCTCGGGCAAGCCGTGCCTCGCGAGTGGCGCGTACACGTCCTCGTCCAGCTGGTGCATCCAGGTCGTGCTGTAGTCCGCGCAGAGTACCGTCGCCGTCAGATCACAGAGCCGCTGCAAGAGCACCGGCGTCTGCAAGGAGGAAATGAGCTCGCGGCCGATGGTGGCGAGCGACGCCGACACGTAGGCGTCTTCCTCGCGCGCCGCCTCTGTCGCCTTGTGATCGGTGATGTCCTCGACCGTTCCCACCGTGCCGATGACGACGGCGTCGTTGCCCAGCATCGGCTTTGAACGGGCGCGTACCCACCGCACGCCGCGGGCCGTCACGAAGCGGAACTCCAACTCGAGCTCGCGGACGTCGCGTGCGGCGGCGGCGCGCGCGTCGAGGAGGCGGGGCAGATCCTCGGGGTGCACGCCGCGCATCCATGCCTCGCCGAGCGCTTCTCCGCGCGGGATGCCGGTGATCGCGCTCCACTGCTCGTTGAAATACGTCGCGCGTCCACCGGCATCGGTCTGGAAGATACCGACGGGCGACGCCGCGCTGAGCGATCGAAACAGCTCCTCGCTCTCGCGGAGCTCTGCCGTCCGCACACGAACGGTCGCCTCCGTTCGATCGTTCGCGAACTCGAGCTGCGCCTGCTTGAACGCGATGTCGCGCATCTCCCGTAGACTCAGCAGGCACGAATGTACGAGAAACGTATCCTCGAACAGCACCCACGCCGCGTGTTCGAGCCATCGCCACGACGCCGCGGTGACGCCGAACACGGACTCGGGCCAATATAGGCCGCGGAGCAGATGGTCGACGGCGACGATGACGGTCGCGGGAACGAAGACCAGCGGGTCGCGATAGAACGCGAGAAACGCCAGCGAGCCGAAGACGTGAAAGTGGGTCTCGATCCGGCCGCCGGTCAGGTGGATGAGCAGTCCGGACATCAACACCTGCCCGGCAGCGATCGTGAGACGTGTCGAGCGGTACCCCGACCGGACGAGGCCGAGGACTACCGGGAGAAGCGTGATGGCGCCGCCCAAGAACACCGCCGCCCACACGTGCGGGTGTGTGTAGCTTTCGTATCCCGACCACGCGCGCGGCGAGATCACGAGCGCGACGATGATGGCGCCCACCCATTGCACGAGCATGAGTCCTACGAACGTCCGATCGGTTCGCTCGTAGATGCGCCGGCGATGCGCCTCGAAGTGCACCGCGGCGCGGGCAACGAGCGCCGGCGACTCCGCGGCGAGCAGCGGTGCAGGCGATACGCTCATCCCGCCTCGGGCACCGATCGCAGCGCGCACCCGTACACCGGCGCGCCCGGCATCGCGTGCGCGTCGCCGAGGATCGCCGCCAGCAGCGCCTGCTGCCCGGAGTTGTCGCCGGCGTGTCCGCGCGAGCCGGTGATTCCTCCCGCGAAGCGCAGGCGCCCGTCAGCGTCGTAGAGCACCGTCTGGCCCGACGTCCGCACCTCGAATCGGCGCGCCTCGACACCGCCGACGTCGCGGACGGCGCTCACCCCA
>WNFR01001037.1_pt1 | contig 28763 bp, 26 predicted proteins | sample 5400221 | NCBI WGS metagenome assembly WNFR01 (sample SAMN13153357, study PRJNA577476) | soil metagenome | isolation source: 40 cm soil under Madrone tree | place: USA:California | collected 2016-06-14
GCGTTGGATCGACAAGCACCAACGCCGGATTCCGCTTGCCTTGAGCGAACTTGAGAGAGGCTTGGAGAAGACTCAGCCAAGAGAATGAAAAGCACACCAATCCAAACGGCGTCGCTTATGCCTTTAGGATTTTCGCCACCTTCTCAATAGTGTTCCAGCTGCGCGTCGTCGTGGCGACGGCGAAATTTTTTTCGATCACTTGATTGGGATACACCGGGTTTTCCCTTAACGCCAAAGAGCTGAGCGCGAACATTCCCTTGATTTGGACAATTTTCACTTCCCAGTTCTCCTTGGTCGGCGCGTACAAAGGTAGGGCGAGACCCTGTCGAGCCGACGAAACCGGCGGTTTCGACATTACGGTTGGAAAAACGCGCCGATCATTGTCGGTTCGTTCATTCTTGAGAGGGTCGTCGCGGACAAGATCGACAATCTCCTTTGCGCGGCAAATCATGACGTCGCATTTGAAGGGCAGGTTGCGAACAATCGCGGAGCGCAACGTCTTCTCGTCAACACCTTCGCGAATAACGAAGGTTCCAACCGCGCCGACATTGATCACACCGAACTTCCCCAATTGCTTGGCCAGAACGCTCGGCCGAAATCTATTGTGCTTGCCGACGTTTGCGGCCCGCAAAAACACGACCCATCGCATGAGAACAGGTTGGTTACTCGATATCGATCTCGCGCACGCGCTTTTGTTGGCGAATGATTTCGACTTGATTGCGCAGTTTATCGCCGAAACCCACGCTCGACGGAATCGCTTCGACCAGAACGAACGGCGTAGTCAAATCAGACGTGTTGATGTGAATGTTTTCCACGCCGACCAGGCGATACAAGAACGGCTGTCGCGTCTCGAGATCTTTGACGCGATACAACTCCAGCGTTTCCGTTACTTTACTGAAAACGCCTTCTGTGATCTTGAGGCGCTCGTTGGTGAGCTCGTAAATCTTGCATTTCGTTTTGAGATAACGCGCCAGCGCGATAAAGATTGGCACGATGAGCCAGCAGAAGAGCCCGCATAATAAGTACAGGCCAAAGTTCTTCCATTGCGACGAGCTGCCGCGCCAAACGATTTCTTCAGCCATGCCGGATTTTTAGCCCGATGCCTGCAATCACACAAGCTTTCGTCCTCGGCGCCGGACTCGGCACGCGCTTGCGACCGTTAACGGAGGATCTGCCCAAGCCGCTAATCCCGATCTTCCAGAAGCCACTCATCACTTTCGCCCTCGACCATCTCGTCGATGCCGGCATCGAATCTTTCATCATCAACACGCACAAGTTGCCGGAAACCTTCAAAGATGTTTTTCCGGCAAATAACTATCTCGATCATTCGGTTAAGCTCGCGCACGAGCCGGTGCTGCTTGAGACCGGTGGCGGCATCAAGAATGTAGAAGCCGATCTCGGAAAAGAACCATTCATCACTTATAGCGGTGACATTCTCACCGACGTCGATCTGAAATCGTTAATCGACGAACATTTTCGCCGCCGGAACGACGTCACCCTGGCGCTGCGCGAAACGGGTCTGGCCGCGGCCATTGCTTTTCGCGACGGGCGAGTCGTCGATATTGCTGGGCGATATGGCGTGCTCGGCAATTACGACTTCGCCAATATCGCCGTTTGGAGTCCGGACGTTTTTCAGCGGATCCCCGCCAACCAGAAGATATCCTTCATTCCAATTTTAGGAGATTGGATTGGAGAAGGCGGCAAGATTGGTGGCACCGTCCTTAATGATGGGAAGTGGTCGAACATCGGTTCGCGATCGGACTATCTGGAAATGCATCGAATAATTTCTGCGGAGCGTTGGAAGCCGAACTACTTGAAGGCGCCGCGGTGGCCCGAAAGAGTCGCGCCCAGCGCAATGGTCGATCCAACGGCGAAGCTGCGCGGATGTTCTGTCGTCGGGCCGGATTGCCGTGTCGGCGCAAAGGCAATTCTCACAGACACAATTTTGTGGCCCGGTGCACAAATTGCTTCCGGAAGTGAGCTGGTTGGTTGTATTGTCCGCTCCCATCAAAACGCCGCCGGAACTCATCGCAACATCGACATCTAATCCCATGAGGACTGATCTCCTTCTTCGGCAAACGCGGATGCATTTCCCCCGGTTCGATGCTGACAAGATCGACATCACTCCGATCGAGAAAGGCGGTTCCGACCGGAAGTTCTATCGCGTGCGCTGTTCGCCCGATCAATCAATCATCCTGGTAAAGTACAATCTCGAGCGCGAAGAGAACCGCCATTACGTCCAGATCGCGCAGTTCCTTGGCGAGCACGACATCCGTGCGCCCAAGATTTATTTTCATGATCCGGCTGAGGGCTTGATTTGGATCGAGGACCTGGGCGAGCGCGACCTTTTCGGTTATCGCGAGGAAAGCTGGATGGTGCGTCGTGCCTTTTACGAGTCGGCGCTCGACGAAGTGGCGAAGCTGCATCGGCTTCCCGAAGGGGTCTGCGAAAAGATCAAGGGCGACCTGCCGGCCGAGTTCAACGCCGCGCTTTATCTTTGGGAGCAAAATTACTTCTTCGAGAATTGCCTCGGCCGTTATTTCAAGATCGACAACGTAAAGCTTGCTACGCTCGCCACGTTGCCGGCCTTATCGGAAATCGCGGAACGGCTCGATCGTTTGCCAAGAAATCTGGTGCATCGCGACTTTCAATCGCAGAATCTTATCATCCGCAACGGCCAGGCTTACTTGATCGACTTTCAAGGAATGCGTCCCGGGCTGGCGCACTACGACCTGGCCTCCTTGCTCTACGACCCATATGTCGATCTTAGCGAAACGGAGCGGGCGGAATTGATCGGTTATTATCGCGAACGGCAGATCAGGAGCGGCGTCAATATTAATGGCGAGTTTGATTCGACGCTGCGGTTTTGTGCGATGCAGCGATTGATGCAGGCGCTCGGTGCCTACGGGTTCCTCGGTCTCGTCAAAGGCCACAAACATTTTCTGCAACACATTCCCGTGGCGATGAAATCTCTGTGCAGAATAGTTTGCGAGGTGAACGGACTTCAAGAGCTCGGGACGGCTTTGCACCGTTTGATTTGAATGGCTGATAAAGTTTTCCTGCGCAGGTTAGATTTAGCGCGCCAACCTTGAGCGCCAGATCCGAGACCCAATTCTAATCCGAGCGACTGTCTACGGCATTCCCTTTAAAGGAAGTGTGGAATATCAATTACGGTCACATGATCCAATTCCGCGGAGCATACTGTTCATCTTGGGAGGCAGATACCCAAAAATAAGGATATTTCCGGCGACATCGGATTAGCTGCCCATTGAATGCGGCGGGCGCATCTTCGTCGAATCCTGCGAACAAAGGAGGTCGATATGAAAAAATTGGTATTGGTAATCACTTTGGCTCTCGGGATCTTTGGCGCATCAGCCTTTGCGGCGGATTACAGGGATTACAGGGACGATAATCGCATGGCCTATTCGTCTGACCGGCGCGGCGGCCCGCTGGAGTATCAAATCAACAGAATGAACCGCATGCTCAACCATGTGCAGGGGGAGGTACGTCGCTACCGAGGCGACTGGCGTTTACGTCGGCAAGTGGATGCACTCTCGCGCGAGGTCGATCGCATCAACTGGCGATATCGTCACAACCAATTCGATCGCTACCGTCTGCGTCGCGAAGTGGAAAGCGTTCGCCAGCGGTTGCGCAGTATCGAAGTGCGACTGCACGTTCGCGGCGGCGATTTTTTCCGCTGGGATTAACAATTGAGTCGTCGGACGAATCCTACTGAACAAAGGGATTCGTCCGGCGTTCGGTGCCGATCTTCGTCGGTGGTCCGTGACCGGGGAGCACGGTGACGTCGTCGCCGAGCGGGAATATTTTTTTCTTTATTCCTTCGAGCAAAAGATCGACATCTCCTCCCGGCAAATCCCAGCGGCCGACGCCGCCGGCAAAGAGTACGTCGCCACCGATGAGCAATTCATCTTTGCGCGAAAAGAAACAAAGACTGCCGGGACAATGACCTGGGACTTCGAGCACCTGCATTTCAAGCCCGAGAAAATTTCGTGCTGGTGTTTCTTCGATCAGCAAGTCGGGTTGCACCGGTTCGATTTCCAGCTCGAATCCGAAGTCGCGAAAGAATTTCGGATCGGAAATCATCGGCACGGTTTCAGGATGACAGCCGATCTGGCAATTGAATCGGCGTTTGATCTTGGCGACATCCGGAATGTGATCGAAGTGCCCGTGCGTGAGAAGCAACAGTTTTAGATCGATATGGCGCGATTCGAGCCAGGCGCACGCGCCGGCGGGCGCATCGAAAAGAATCAATCCCTCTGGCGCGGTGACGAGATAGCAATTGGTCTCGAAAATCCCGCCGCAGAAGGTTTCGTAAGTCATTGAGTTTATTGTAGCTGGCGTTGTCGATCCCGGCCAGCCGCGCATGAATGCGAATGACCATGGAGCCGCCCTCGGCCACGGCTACAGCTGAACGACAGCTGCGTCCGGCAGGGCCAGTTCATCCGTTTTTTGAATGTTAATGGGCGAGCGTTGTCTCACTTCTTTACATGTCGATCTTACGCGGACGTTCTTGCCTTTAACAACGATGTCTGCGAAGATGGGAAACCCTTTTCTCGAATGAAGCTACCTTTGCGTTCCTCACTCATTTTCACCGCCGTCATCGCGCTCGCGATCAGCGCGCAACCTGTTCTGGCCAAATCCGATGTCGAACAGATCGCGATCTCGGTCGGCCGACTTTTGGAGGAAGGACACTACACGCATCAACCGCTCACCGACGAGATGTCGCGCAAGTTTCTGCGCACATACCTGGAGCTGCTCGATTTCAGTCACCTCTTCTTCACGCAACAAGATGTGGATGTGCTCAACATGAAGTACGGCACGGCCGTCGACGACGACATTTTGCTCGGCAATTTGAAACCGGCCTACGAGATTTACGATTTATATCAGAAGCGCGTCGACGAGCGCGTAGCGAAAATCAAGGAACTGCTCAAGCAGCCGCCGGATTACAAGAACGACGGAACGATTGAGCTGAGCCGCCAAAAGGCATCGTGGCCAAAAGACGAAGCGGAAGCGGATCAACTTTGGCGGGGACGCATCGCGAGCGAGTTGTTGCAGGAACATTTGAGCGAGCATCCGATCGAGCCCGGTCCGCAATTGGTGGGGCGCCGTTACGATCGTCTCGCGCGCAACGTGCACGAAGAAGACAAGGAGGAGCAGACAAAACTTTTTCTCGATGCGCTCGCGCAAACTTACGATCCGCACTCCGAATATCTGAGCAAAGCCGATCTCAAAAATTTCAGCATTAACATGGGCCTTTCCCTTGTCGGTATCGGCGCGATGCTTCGGACGGAAGATGGCTACGCGAAAATTGAGAGCCTCGTCCCGGGCGGTCCGGCGCAAACCGATGGCAGATTAAAGGTAGGCGATCGCATTACGGCGGTCGCACAAGGCCCGGCGGAGTACGTCGATGTTCGCGACATGCGCCTGGACAAAGTGGTCGAGATGATTCGCGGGAGAAAGGGGACACACGTGCGCCTGCTCGCGATTCCAGCCGACGCCACCGATCCCTCCAAGCGCAAGAGTGTCGAGTTGGTGCGCGATGAAATTAAGCTGAAAGATCAGGAAGCGCGCGCCGATATTATTATCAAGAAGGACGACGACGGTAACCCGCTGAAACTCGGCTGGCTTACATTGCCTTCGTTTTACGCCGACATGGATCGGCATTCGAAGAGCACGACGCGCGATGTCCTGGCGTTGCTCAAGCGATTGAAGAAGGAAAACATCGCCGGGTTGGTTGTCGATCTTCGTCGGAACGGCGGCGGTTCGCTTGAGGAAGCAATTTCTCTGACCGGACTGTTTTTGAAATCGGGTCCGATCGTGCAAACGAAAAGCTCGAATGGAAGCATCGTCGTCTCGCCCGATCCGGACCCGGGTGTGGCCTATTCCGGTCCGCTGGTTGTGTTGACCAGTCGGCAAAGCGCGTCGGCCAGCGAAATTTTTGCCGCGGCCCTGCAGGATTATGGGCGCGCGGTCATCGTCGGAGACAAAAACACCTTTGGCAAAGGCACGGTGCAGACAATTCTCGAGATTGGCCGTTATACTTCGCTGCTTGGCAACCGATCGCAGGAGGATGGTGCATTGAAATTGACCATTCAGAAATTTTATCGCGTGGCCGGCGGGTCGACCCAGCTTCACGGCGTCGCTTCCGATATTGTCTTGCCGACGTTGACCGATTTGCCCGAGTTCGGCGAAGGCGCGCTCAAGAATTGCCTGCCCTACGATGAAGTGCCGAAAGCGCGGTTTACAAAGTGGGCGGACGCCCACTCGCTTTTCATCGACGAGTTGAAACGCCGGTCCCAAGCACGCAGTCAAAATAACGCCGAGTTTCATTACGTGATGGAAGACATGGAGCGGCTCCGTCACCGGCTCGACGATAACCGGATCTCGCTGAACGAGGATGTGCGCCGGAAGGAATTGCAGGACGACAAGATGCGCAAGGAACTGCGCTCGCAAGAGCGGCTGGCCCGTCATGAAGAGGAGCCGCGCGTTTATCGTTTGACCCTTGATTCGGTCGACAAGCCGAATTTGCAATTGATCATGTTCCCAGGAAAACTGGCGGCGGCGAAAACCAAAGGCGTGTCGCCAAAGGCGGCGCCGGAAGCAGCCACTGATGCGGACGATGATGTGACGAGCAGCAGCGGCACTGATGATAACGCCAAAGAGCCCGTGATCGATCCGGAGCGTGACGAGACGGTAAATATTTTGGGCGACCTTGTCGTTCTTTCGCGCGGGCCGAAGACGGCGAGCGCCAACACCGGCGAGGCGCCGAGGCAACCCTAGCGTTATCGCCACCAGGGATCCCGAAAACGGGGATCGAACCTCGGATCCATTGGACGTCCAGGCCAAATCTGATCGCGCCCTGGTTGTGGGCCGTATTGATAATAATCGCGCGTGCGCGGCGTTCTGCCGAACACACGAACGGGCGTGCCGACTTCGAGGGCGTTAAAAAACGCAATCGCCATTTGCTCCGGCATGCGCACGCAGCCGTGCGACGCGGGATAGCCGGGCAAATAACCGGCATGCATCCCATCCGCGCCATGAAAGCGCATGAAATAATGCATCGGCGCGGGAATGAATTTTCCGCCACGCGGCACCCGCATGTCGACGTCGGCGTCGCTCACCACCGTCCGGCCATACGCATCGACGATCTTTCCATAGATGCTTGAGTAATGACTGCGCTCTTTTTCAATCACCTTGAACGACCCGGTCTCAGTGAGATGTCCGTAACGACCGCTGGATATCGGTGATTGGAGAACAACGCGCCGGCCGCTAATCAAATAGGCCGTTTGCTGTTCCAGATCGAGCTCAACGCGAAATAGGTTCGTGTTTTGCCCAACGAGCTGCGAAATGCTGATGAAAAGGACGGAAAGCGCGAAGCTGACCCTTAAAACCGTGCGCACACCTACTTCAACCCGCGCAACGCGGAAAAGTCTCAAACCGAGATCGGCGCTTTGATCGCGGGATGCGGTTCGTAATCGATCAGCTCGAAGTCTTCGAACTCGAACTCTTGAATATTTTTGACCGCAGGATTCAATCTCATGCGCGGCAAAGGTCGACAATCGCGAGTCAATTGTTCGCGCGCTTGTTCAAGATGGTTCTGGTAGAGATGGAGATCGCCGAAGGTGTGCACGAAGTCGCCCGGCGTGAGATCGACAACCTGCGCCACCATCATCGTGAGTAGCGAATACGAGGCGATGTTAAACGGCACACCCAGAAAAAGATCGGCGCTGCGTTGATACAACTGACAGCTTAATTCGCCGTCCTGCACATAAAACTGGAAAAGCACATGACAGGGCGGCAGCGCTACATTATCGATCTCGGCTGCGTTCCAAGCGTTCACAATCAGGCGCCGGCTTTGCGGATTTTTTTTGATCCCGGAGATCACCTTTTCGATTTGATCGACACCCACGCCGTTTTCGCCGCGCCAATCGCGCCACTGCGCGCCGTAGACCCGGCCGAGGTTTCCGTCTTCATCCGCCCATTCATCCCAAATGGTAACGCCATGTTCGTTGAGGTAGCGAACGTTCGTCTCGCCGCGCAAAAACCAAAGCAGCTCATAAATGATCGATTTGAGATGAAGTTTCTTCGTCGTGAGCAGCGGAAATCCAGCGCCTGCGGGACGAAGGTTGAAGCGCGCTTGCGCACCGAAGATCGATAACGTGCCGGTGCCAGTGCGATCGGCGCGGGGTTTTCCCTCTTCCAGAACGAGGCGAAGAAGCTCGTGATATTGCCGCACGCAAAACGGTTAACGCGTCTGCGTGATTTTGCGAAAAGAAAAGTTGGTGGATCGGCCGCTCCGCCGGGCGATGCACTTCGTCGCTTTTAACCGGTTCTTTGCGAGCGGAGTTGCGACTCGAGGTCGCGGCGGCGCTCTTCCAAGGTTTGCAAACGCAACTTCCAGCGATGGATTTGAATGGTGAGCTGATTAATACAACCGATCACTTCAGAGCGCTGCGCTTCGTTCTCTTTTAGGCGGCGTTGCAAGTCGGCAGGATGCGCAAGTACTTTCGCGGTCTCGAATGCATCGCCCGAAGAAACGTCCGGCACCGGCGTCGGTTTTTTGCATTGTTGGCAAGGCAGAGTCAGTCCCGCGGCGGCCGCATCGACAACAAGGGGGGAATTACAGTGTATGCAGACAAAAGTAATATCCCGTGGTGCCGCCTTGATTTGCATGCCGTTTCCTGCAAAGCAGATGACCTGCCAAGCCATAGTCCCCGCAATCGAGGGACGAAGGCGGGTATCCGGCACTAGCGCGACATTGTCTCAGAAAGGGCGAGCAAGTGAGACACAACGTCTCTCGTGGAAGATGCCGATCTTTCATAAGTCATTCATTATCAGGCGGTCCGCCCTACGCAGGTCCGGGAATATGGATTGCTAAATAGCGTGGCGGTCGAATTTTCGCCGTGCGGCAAATCCGTGTCGCCGCGGCGACCGGACTCGACCAGAAAGGATTTTTATCTATGGCTAAAGTTTTAGGAATTGACCTAGGCACTACTAACTCGTGCATGTCGGTGATGGAAGGTGGCGACCCGGTGGTCCTGGAAAACAGCGAGGGCGCGCGCACGACACCTTCGGTGGTTGCATTTACGAAAACGGGCGAGCGTCTCGTCGGTCAGGCGGCCAAGCGCCAGGCGGTGACGAATTCACAGAACACGATCTTCTCGATCAAACGCTTTATGGGCCGCAAGTTCGACGAGGTAATGGAGGAACAGAAGCGTGTGCCTTACAAAATCGTGAAAGCGGCGAACGGCGACGCGCACGTGCAAGTGGAGATCAACGGGCAGAAGAAAACTTTTTCGCCGCCGGAAATCTCGGCGATGATTCTCTCGAAGCTGAAGGCCGACGCGGAAGCGAAGCTCGGCGAAAAAATCACGCAGGCGGTCGTCACCGTGCCGGCATATTTCAACGACTCGCAGCGTAACGCCACGAAAGACGCGGGCAGGATCGCGGGCCTGGAAGTCTTGCGCATTATCAACGAGCCGACCGCGGCATCGCTGGCCTACGGTCTCGACAAAAAGAAGGACGAGAAGATTGCCGTTTACGATTTGGGCGGCGGCACGTTCGATATTTCCGTTCTCGAAATCGGCGATGGCGTTTTCGAAGTGAAAGCGACCAACGGCGACACGCACTTGGGCGGCGACGATTGGGATGCGCGCATTATGGACTGGATCGTGAACGAGTTTAAGAAGGAGAGCGGCATCGATCTGACGAAACAGCCGGATGCGATCCAGCGCATCAAGGAAGAAGCGGAGAAAGCGAAGATCGCGCTCTCATCCACGCAGGAGTATGAGATTAATCTGCCTTTCATCACGGCGGATGCGACCGGGCCGAAGCACATTCAGAAGAAGCTGACGCGCTCGAAACTCGAACAGCTTTGCGACGATTTGTTCCAGCGGACCATTCCGCCGGTGAAGGCGTGTTTGAAAGACGCGCAACTGACCGAGAAGGAAATCAACGAGCTGGTGCTCGTCGGCGGTATGACACGCATGCCGAAAGTGATTGAGATTGCGCGCAATCTTATCGGCAAGGAACCGCACAAGGGTGTGAACCCGGATGAAGTTGTAGCGATTGGCGCAGGCATCCAGGGCGGCGTGCTCAAGGGCGATGTCAAAGACGTGCTGCTTCTCGATGTGACGCCACTTACGCTCTCGATCGAGACCGCGGGCGGCGTGGCCACGCCGATGATTCCGCGTAACACGACTATCCCGACGCGGAAGTCGCAAATCTTTTCGACTTACAGCGACAACCAGCCGGGCGTGGAGATCAAGGTGTTGCAAGGGGAGCGGCCGTTGTCGCGTGACAACAAACAGCTCGGCGTTTTCCACCTCGATGGGATTCCACCGGCCCCGCGCGGCGTTCCGCAAATCGAAGTGACCTTTGATATCGATGCCAACGGCATCTTGCATGTCTCGGCCAAAGATCTTGGCACCGGCAAGGAACAGAAGATTTCCATTACCGGCAGCTCGGGACTTTCGAAAGAGGAAATCGAGAAGATGCAGCGCGAAGCCGAAGCGCACGCCGAAGAAGACAAAAAGGCGAAGGAAGCGATCGAGATCAAGAACAACGCCGACATGCTCGCTTACCAAAGCGAAAAACAGCTCAAGGAGCTTGGCGACAAGATTCCGGCCGACAAACGCAAGCAGGTCGAGGATGCCATCGCGGCAGTGCGTGAAGCGATCAACAAGAACGACACCGATGCGATGAAACGGACGTATGACGACCTGCAGAACAAGTTCCAGGAAGTCAGTGCCGAACTTTACAAACAGGCATCCGCGGGCCAGGGTGCACAGGGCGCGGGTCCACAGCCGGGACCGGAAGCGCAATCAGGTGGCGGCGCCGAGCAAGGCGCGGGCTCACGCGGCGGCAATGGCGATGTGGTCGACGCAGAGTTCGAAGTCGTCGACGAAGACAAGAAAAAGTAACGAATTTACCGGCGATATTTCGACAAGATCGACATGTTGCCGGCGCAACCCTAACAAACAAGCAGAAGGAGTAAATAAAATGGCAGCAGTTAACGTAAAACCGCTCGGAGATCGGGTGCTGGTGCAGCCGATTGAAGAGACAGAAGTGAAAAAAGGCGGGATCATTATTCCCGATACCGCCAAAGAAAAACCGCAGGAGGGCAAAGTGGTCGCTCTCGGCACGGGCAAGGTGAACGAAGAGGGAAAGAAGGTCGATTTCACCGTGAAAAAGGGAGACAAAGTGCTGATCTCGAAATACGGCGGCACTGAAATCAAAATCGATGGCGATACTTTTCTGATCATGCGCGAGGACGACATCCTCGGCATCATTGGTTAGGTCCGATTCGACATTTAAACACCTCAACTACTCAATTAAAAACTATGGCAGCTAAACAATTACAATTTGATGAAAATGCGCGGCACGCTTTGTTGCGCGGCATCGAGAAACTGGCGAAGGCCGTCAAGGCCACGCTCGGACCGAGCGGGCGCAATGTGATTCTCGATAAGAAATTCGGCAGTCCCACGATCACGAAAGACGGCGTGACCGTCGCGAAAGAAATCGAGCTGGAAGATCCGTATGAAAATATGGGTGCGCAGCTCGTGCGCGAAGTCGCGTCGAAAACTTCCGACATCGCGGGCGATGGAACGACGACGGCGACCGTTTTGGCGGAAGCCATTTATAAAGAGGGTCTGCGCAACGTCACGGCGGGTGCGAACCCGACGTCGTTGCAGCGGGGCATCATGAAAGCCGTCGATGCGGTCGTTGATGAGCTGAAGAAAATCTCGAAGAAGGTCAGCGATCGCACCGAGATCGCGCAGGTCGCGACCGTTTCGGCCAACTGGGACAAGACGATTGGCGAAATCATTGCCGACGCCATGGACAAAGTAGGCAAGGACGGCACGATCACGGTCGAGGAAGCCAAGTCGATCGAAACCACGCTCGACGTCGTCGAGGGTATGCAGTTCGACAAAGGTTATCTCTCGCCCTACTTCGTTACGAATGCGGAGGCGATGGAGGCGATTCTCGACAATCCGTACATCCTGATTTACGAGAAAAAAATCTCGAGCTTGAAGGATATGCTTCCGCTGCTCGAGAAAGTGGCGAAAGCCGGCCGGCCCTTGCTCATCATCGCGGAAGACGTGGAAGGTGAAGCACTGGCGACCCTGGTCGTGAACAAACTACGCGGCACCTTGCAGGTGTGCGCGGTGAAGGCGCCCGGCTTCGGCGATCGTCGCAAGGCGATGCTCGAAGACATCGCGGTGCTCACCGGTGGGAAACTCATCAGCGAAGACCTCGGCATCAAGCTCGAGAACATCAAGCTGGAGGACCTCGGTAAAGCCAAGCGCGTTACCATCGACAAGGAAAACACCACGATCGTGGAAGGTTCCGGCAAGAGTCACGACATCCAGGGTCGCGTCGCGCAAATCCGTCGTCAGATCGAAGAGACGACCAGCGATTACGATCGCGAGAAACTGCAGGAGCGTCTCGCCAAACTCGCAGGCGGTGTGGCCGTCATCAATGTCGGCGCCGCCACCGAGACCGAGATGAAAGAGAAGAAAGCTCGGGTCGAAGATGCGTTGCACGCTACTCGCGCCGCGGTTGAAGAAGGCATCGTCCCTGGCGGCGGTGTTGCATTCCTGCGCGCGCAAAAGGCGCTCGATAACGTGAAGGGCCTGGAAGGCGACGAAAAGGTCGGCGTGCAGATTGTGCGCCGCGCCATTGAAGAGCCGACGCGTCAGCTCGCCGATAACGCGGGCAAGGAAGGCGCGCTCATCGTCGAGGAGATCAAGAAGCGCAAAGGCAACGAAGGTTACAACGTCGCCACCGACGAGTACGAAGATCTCGTCAAAGCCGGCGTGGTCGACCCGACCAAGGTTACGCGCAGCGCGTTACAAAACGCCGCGTCGATCTCCGGTCTCTTGCTCACCACCGAAGCACTCGTGACCGAGCTCCCGGAAAAGGAGAAAACTCCTCCGATGCCGGGCGGCGGCATGGGTGGTATGGGCGGAATGGATTATTGATCCGAACCCCGAAGAATTTCGGGGCTAAGCCGACACAAATAATGAATTACAGCAGCCGGGCCCGAAAGGGTCCGGCTGTTTTGCTTTCTTGATTTGTCGCGCAGCATGCTCGGCTAAGAATCGGCCGAGCAAAGGAAACAAGTTGTAGACGCGTCGCTCTGCGAAGCGCGCACTAGATGTAAATATCACGCACGCATCGCGTCGCCCAGTCTCCTGCGCGTCAAAGCGCTTCGGCGGCGGCGCGAGGGCGACGTCTACAGCAGATTTTCGGGGCCGGGCACTTGCCCGGCTGACGGCCTGCTGCAAATTGGGAGACGAATAATAACAGGGAGAGGAAAGGGTTGTTATGGGGACAAGAACAATTTTCATTTTTGCGGCGGCATGTTCGTTAATTGGCAGCGGAGTTTTGAATGCCGCCACATTGCCGGCCGGGTTTACGGAATCGGCCTGGGGAAACAGTATCGCGAACAATTGCACGGCGATGGCTTTTGCGCCGGATGGCCGTCTCTTTGTGTGCACGCAAAACGGTCATCTGCGAGTCATCGATGCTGGTGGAACACTTTTGGGAACGGATTTCGTGACCCTGACGGTGGATTCGAACGGTGAGCGCGGCTTGCTTGGCGTGGCGTTCGATCCCAACTACTTCAACAACCATTACGTTTACGTTTATTACACGGTCCCAGGCGTGAGCGGAGGAGCGGCCCACAACCGCATAAGCCGGTTTACCGCCGACACGAGCATGCCGGCCAACGAAAATGTCGCGGTGGCCGGCAGCGAATTGCAAATATTGAACCTCGATAACCTGAGCTCTGCCACTAATCACAATGGTGGCGCCATCCATTTTGGTCCGGACGGAAAGCTTTATGCCGGCGTGGGTGAAAACGCGACCTCGAGTAACGCGCAGTCGCTCAGCAACCGTCTAGGTAAAATCCTGCGTATCAACTCCGACGGTAGTATCCCCATCACTGCTCCTGATCCCAACCCGACGTCGTTTCCCGGGATCACAGGTTCCCCGACGGGTGTTAACCGCGCGATTTGGGCGGTTGGTCTACGAAATCCATTCACCTTTTGTTTCCAGCCCGGAACCACCCGGATGTTTATCAACGATGTCGGTCAAAGCACGTGGGAGGAAGTTAACGATGGCATTGCCGGTTCCAATTACGGCTGGCCCGTAGTGGAAGGTCCGGCGCCCTCGCCTTCACCCACGCCAAGCTATCGGTATCCGCTCCTTTATTACGGCCACGGCAGCAACAGCACGTCGACCGGATGCGCGATTGTCGGAGCCGCATTTTACAACCCGGATATTCTCCAATTCCCGGCCAGTTACGTCGGCAAATATTTCTTCGGAGATCTCTGCAACGGTTGGATTCGGGTAATGGATACGTCCAATAATACATCGTCCGTGTTTGCCAGCGGCCTCTCGGGTTCGCTTGTTGATCTTCACGTAGGTCCTGATGGTGCGCTTTATTATCTGCTGCAGAGCGGACAGGTCATGAGGGTTCAAGCGAACCCGTCCCAAGCGTTGAATATCTCGACCCGGGCGCGGGTCGAAACGGGCGACAACGTTTTGATCGGCGGCTTTATTATTACAGGTAGCGGGGGTAAGAAAGTGATCATGCGTGCAATCGGGCCGTCGCTATCCGGTCTGGTGCCTGGACCTCTGGCTGATCCAGTACTCGAGCTGCACGCCCCTGGGGGCGCGTTGATCACGTCCAATGACAATTGGCAGGACGATCCCGCGCAAAAGACGGAAATCATGAACAGCGGTCTTGCGCCATCGAACAATCTCGAATCCGCTATCGTTGCTACTCTTCAGCCGGGCGCTTATACTGCCATTGTCCGTGGAAAAAATGGGACGAGCGGCGTTGGCTTAGCGGAAATCTTCGATCTCGATACCGCGGCCGGTTCGCAGCTCGGCAACATGAGCGGACGCGGTTTTGTGCAAACCGGCGACAACGTAATGATTGGTGGTTTGATTGTCGGCAACAATATCGGGGCTGCGAGAGTGGTGGTGCGCGCGATCGGTCCATCTCTTTCGGGATACGGCGTGAATAATCCTTTAGCCGATCCAGTTCTTGAATTGCATGATAGCAACGGCGCGCTCATCGGGGTCAATGACAATTGGCAGGACGATCCTGATCAAGCTGCGCTAATCATGGATAGCGGCCTCGCGCCGTCGAACGCTCTTGAATCGGCAATGTTAACCGGTCTCGCGCCTGGACCCTATACCGCGATTATCCGCGGCAAAAATGGCGGGACCGGCGTCGGACTGATTGAAGTGTTTAAGGTTCAATAGCAATCTCTGCTTGCCTTCAGGCGGTTGCGTGAGTGTTTTTCGGGTGCGACGGCGCGGCCACTTCAATTTGTGAGATTTTTCTTTCTGTTTCTGCGCGAGTCGGACATACCGTAGCGGTCATTCGCAAGGATAAGCTTCCATGAAAGATTACGTCTCCGAATTGATGGCTGAAGTTAAAGCGAAGAACCCGGCTGAGCCCGAGTTCCACCAGGCTGTCCAGGAAGTAGTTGTGTCGCTCAGCCCGGTGCTTGATCGACATCCCCAGTATCGCGCCGCCAAATTGCTCGAACGCATTATTGAGCCCGAGCGCGTGATCATGTTCCGCGTCCCGTGGCAGGACGCGAAGGGCGAGGTCCACGTCAATCGCGGATTCCGCATTCAGATGAACAGCGCGATCGGTCCGTACAAGGGCGGACTCCGGTTTCATCCCACGGTCAACCTCGGAATTCTCAAGTTCCTCGCCTTCGAGCAAGTGTTCAAAAACTCGCTCACGACTTTGCCGTTGGGTGGCGGCAAAGGAGGATCGGATTTCGATCCGAAAGGCAAAAGCGACAGCGAGGTCATGCGCTTTTGCCAGGCTTTCATGTCGGAATTGTTTCGGCACATCGGCCCCGACACCGATGTTCCGGCCGGCGATATCGGCGTGGGCGCGCGCGAGATCGGCTACCTCTTTGGCATGTACATGAAACTCCGGAACGAGTTCACCGGTGTTCTCACTGGAAAAGGTCTATCGTGGGGCGGCTCGCTGCTTCGTCCCGAAGCGACCGGTTACGGCTCGGTTTATTTCGCAGCGGAGATGCTTCGGACCCGCAACGAAGAACTCGAGAATAAGATCTGCCTCGTTTCCGGAAGCGGCAACGTCGCGCAATACACAGTCGAGAAGCTTATTGAGATGGGCGCCAAGCCGGTCACGCTTTCCGATTCCGGCGGTTATATTTACGACGAAGCTGGAATCGACGACGACAAGCTCGCCTTTGTCATGGATTTGAAAAACATCCGCCGCGGCCGCATCGCCGAATACGCGGACAAATTCAAGGGCGCGATCTACACGCCAGTCGACCCGAAACTTGATCACAATCGGATTTGGAACCACAAGGCGCAATGCGCGTTCCCGAGCGCGACGCAGAATGAAATCAACGCGAAAGACGCGGACAACCTGCTCAAGAACGGCGTCTACCTCGTGTCAGAAGGCGCGAACATGCCGACTACGCTGAACGGTGTACATCGATTGCTTGACGCGAAGATCCTCTACGGGCCGGCCAAAGCGGCGAACGCGGGCGGCGTCGCCACCTCCGGTCTGGAGATGTCGCAAAACAGCACGCGCCTCTCCTGGACACGCGATGAAGTCGACACGCGTCTTCATCAGATTATGAGAGTGATCCACAAGATTTGCTACGAGACGGCCGAGCAGTACGGAACGCCTGGCAATTACATGAATGGCGCCAACATTGCCGGTTTCCTCAAGGTCGCAAACGCCATGATGGACCAGGGCCTGGTCTAACTTTCATGGGCACGTATCCGAAGAGTCCGAACGAGACGACGGGCGGAATGAGGTACTTCGCGCGGATGATCGACAAGATCCGCCTGCATGCCTGCGACGAATTACCGGAGGATTATCACAAGAACCTCGGCCGTCTGCGAACGGCCGACGGCGCGTGCTGCAATTTTCTGCGGATCAACTATGTCGATCTTTGCGAGCGCGTGAAGCAAGGCGGGACGGACGAGGAGATTCTCGAATGGTGCTACGAGAAAGGCCGACGGTTGAATGAAGGCGATTTATTAGTTTGGAACGAATTCATGAGAAAATTCGGCTGGAACGATTTTGCCACGCCGACACTCGAGCAACAGAAGCAAAAGCTCGGTGTCGCGGCCCGCACCGATATTGTAACGATGGGTCAGCTCTTCGATGTAGAAGAAGGCCGGGCAAATTAGCGTTGCCATTTTGGCACCGATTCAAAACGCCAAGCCTTGAGAATTGTAGCGCAAACGCGCGCCGCTTCGATTATTGCAGGTGCTTGGCGAGAAATGCTTCCATCGCTTCGTAGAACGCGAATTTGTTTTCCTCGTTGTGAAATCCGTGTCCCTCGTTCTCCTTCACCATGTATTCAACGTCGATGCCGCGTTTTTTCAGTCCATCGACGATTTGATCTGACTCGGCCTTGTTCACTCTTGGATCTTGCGCGCCTTGCGCAACGAGCAGCGGCGTTTTGATTTTGTCGGCATGCAAGGCAGGCGAGGTGGCAGCCAATAATTCTTTGTCTTTCACTTCGTCACCAACCATTTCATGAAACATGTCGAGGTACGGCTTCCAGTAAGGCGGAATGGTTTTCATGAAAGTAAACAAATTGGAGACACCGACATAATCGACCGCGGCCGCGTAGAGATCTGGGGTGAACGTGACCCCGGCGAGCGTGGCGTAACCGCCGTAGCTGCCGCCATAGATTGCAATTTTTTTCGGATCGGCCACACCTTGTTTGACAAGCCATTGCACACCATCGGTGACGTCGTCCTGCATCGTCTTGCCCCATTGTTTGAACGACGCTTCCCAAAACTTCCGGCCGTATCCGGTGGAACCGCGGAAGTTCATTTGTAAAACGGCGTAGCCGCGATTGGCCAGAAACTGCACCTCAGGGTCGTAACCCCAGGCGTCTCGCGCCCAGGGTCCGCCGTGCGGAATTACAACTACCGGTAAGTTCTTTGCCTCCCGGCCCAGCGGCAACGTCAGATAGCCATGAATAGCAAGACCATCGCGACTTTTGTATTCGATCGCTTTCATCGGCGCGAGCTGGTCGGCGTTCAGCCATGGCGCAACCTCAGCAAGCCGAGTCAAGGCGCTTGATTTCTTATCGAAAAGATAACGCGAACCGGGCGTCCGATCGTTCAGAGCGACCACGATAAATTTGTCCTCGGCCTTGTCGTGTGCGCTGATCTCGATCTCGAAGCCCGGCAATTTTTCCTGGAGCGTTTTGTATATCGCTTCTGTTTCGGCATCGAAGAATTTCCGTTCTTCTTTCCAGGTAACAAACGACGCCAAAGTCACAACCTTCCGCTTCTTCGAATAGGCGAGGCCGCCCACATCCACTTCCGGATTTTGATAGAGGAGACTGGCTTCCTTCCCGGTCTCCGGAGTAATTGTGACGACCGCGCTCTTGTCCCGCCCGATATTGGAGGTGGCGTAGATCGCTTTGTTATCAAATGTGTAGAATTGCGGTGTGATCGATTCCCGAAAATTCGTTGTGATGACGGTTTTAAACGGCGAGTTCTCGTCGGGGCGAGTGAGTAGACTGGTGTTGACGCCGTCGCTCGTGATAGCGGCGCGGAGACGCCCAGCGTGATCGGTCACCCATTGCGTCACTTTGCCAGGGTTTTCCGCGACCATTTTCATTTCTCCAGTCACGACATTGATTCGATAAGCATCGAAGAGTTCGGGATTCCGTTTGTTCATCGTTGCGATGATGTCGGTGGCGGAAACGTCCTCCAGATCATCGATCAGTTCTGCTCGGACCTTCGGAAAGGGCGTCAAATCTTTCACTTCGCCCGTCTTCACATCCACGCGTTTGAGATGGAAATTCTCATCTCCTTTGGTGTCCTGCCCGTAAATGAGGTAGCCGTTTTCTTTCCAGGCGTATTGTTGAATGTCCCGGTCCTTTTCGGAAGTCAGGCGTTTTGCCTCGCCACCCTTGACCGGACGGATCCAAATGTTCATGCGCGATTCCCACGGCTGGAGAAACGAGATCGTTTGCCCGTCGGGAGAGATGTCATAACCGCGACTGACTGGATTCTTGAAAAAGTCCCGCATCGGGATTTTCGGCGGCGCGGACGAATCCTTTTGTGTTCCGCCGGACGGAGATGGGCTTTGTGCCGGGACGGCGAAGACAAATAGAACCGGGGACAGGGCAATAATGGCTAATCGTTTCATGGTAGGAAGGTGAGTAGACACCGCGGCGGGCTGTTTTGCTCAACCACAGATTGATAGCGGGCCGCTTTTCTGACAAATTTCAGAATGTCTCTGCCGCGTTTCTGTCTACTTGCTCTGCTTTTCGTCTCCGCGCTGACAGGCCACGCGCAGCCGACACCGGCCACGTCTCCAAACTCCACGCCAATTGATGGCGTTGCTCGCAGCTCGCCGTCGCCATCGGCAACGCCGATTGTTTTTTCCCCACAAACATTGTTCGATTCGAAGCGACTCCAACAAGCGGCGCTGACCAGCGACTACGCCTATCGCCAGGTTGCGCATCTTTCCAACAACATCGGCCCGCGCCTGACTGGATCGACCCAGGCCGCGAAAGCGGTCGAGTACGTGGCGAGCGAACTGAAGGCAATCGGGTGCGAAGTGCAGCTCGAGAAAGCGATGGTGCCGCATTGGGTGCGCGGCGAAGAAACGGCCGCGCTCGTGCAATGGCCGGGAATGGCTGAGAACACGACGCAGAAAATTGTGCTCTGTGCGCTCGGCGCCAGCGTCGCGACGGCGGAGTCGGGAATCACCGCCGAAGTTCTCGCCGTGAAGAATTTTGACGAACTGAAGCTGCTGCCGCGCGACAAAGTCGCGGGCAAAATCGTTCTCTTTGATTATCCGTACGACAAGCAAATGGCGGCGGAAGGTCGCGGCGGCGAAGCCTACGGTGAAGCGGTGGTTTACCGCGCCGACGGCCCGAGCGTGGCCGCGCGCCAGGGCGCCGTCGCTTGTTTGATTCGTTCGGTTGGCGGCGCGGACTATCGAATTCCGCACACCGGACAAACAAAATATGCGACCGACGCGCCCAAGATTCCGGCCGGCGCGGTCACGGCGGAAGACGCAGACATGATTGTCGATCTTGTTCGGCAGGGGCCGGTGAAAATGAAATTGGTGCTGACGCCGCAAACGTTACCCGATGTTGAAAGCGCGAATGTAATCGGCGACATCAAAGGCAGCGAACATCCGGAGCAAATTATTGTTATTTCCGGCCACCTTGATTCGTGGGATTTGGGAACAGGCGCGATCGATGATGGCGCCGGGGTGGCCGTTTCGATGGAAGCAGCAAACTTGATTCAAAAGCTTCATCTCAAACCGAAGCGCACGATTCGCGTGATCGCGTGGATGAACGAAGAGAACGGACTCGCTGGATCTAAGCAGTACGCGAAGGACCACGAGAAAGAAATGTCGAACCACTTTGCCGTGATGGAGACCGATGGCGGCGCGGGTCATCCGCTCGGCTTGAACATGCATACGAAGCCCGAAGTAAAAGCGATGCTTAAACCCGTGGCCGCGATTCTTCAGGACTCAGGCGCAGGCCTGCTCAATCTGGTCGAGCATTGCGGAGCCGACATCGAGCCCATGGAAAAAGCGGGTGTGCCGGCCTTCAGTCCGATTCAAGACAGCCGGTTCTATTTTAATTATCATCACACTGCGGCCGACACGCTCGACAAGATTGTGCCGAAAGAATTGGCGGAGAATTCGGCGGTGGTCGCAGTCGCCGCTTATGCGCTGGCTAACAGCGAGCAACCGCTGCCAAGATGAAATGGAGGGATGCGCGCGGTCGCATCCCTAATTCGAACGGCACGACGGCGCGTGCCCTCCAACCGCAAGATCGGCATCTTCGTGCTCGTCGCATTGCCCGACATTTGGTAACGCAAATTGTGGGGGTTGAGACGATCAACGCAGTCGGGGTTCCTTCCGCTTCCATGGTAACGTTACGTTCTTGATCCGCAGCTTGCACTTGTCCCGCACCAGTATGAATTCGAGCGTATCTTCAGTCGGCCGCCTGAAACGATAGACGCCTTTGCCTTCGCAACCCTTCGGCTTCACGCCGCCTTTGCGGACGAACGTAACGGTGTCCTCGTTGACGGTCCATTTTCCCCACCCGTCGCGTTTACCATCCTGGTCTAGATCGACATCGAACATGCCGTCGGCTTTGATTATCCAAACGGTGCCGATTGAATTGGTCCACGTGCCAACAAACGCCTCTGATCCATGGCGCGAATAAAACGCGCAACTACTGGCCAGGAGAAGAAAACCGACGAGCAACATCAGCAAAGGGCGTCGCAGATTCATGCGTTGTTTTTATAGCACTCTAACCGCGAAACTAAACGGTCGAAAAAGAAATCCATTGGAATTCAAACTTGACCGTTTAAAGAGAGTCACGTTTACGCTTCTCTTAACATTATTGAAGCCAGAGGCGAAATCCTCGAGATCTTGTTTCCAAAGGTTTCGCGCCGAAATCTTGCGACGGCTTTTCATGTCGCCGGGCAGAACGCTGAAGATGAGTTGCCAAACACCGTTCTATCCAACTAAAAACGTTTCATGGAACCCATCCCGCCGCCGATTCCGTTTCAAGCCAAAGGCACCTGGTGGACGCGAAACTGGAAATGGTTCGTGCCAGCAGGTTGCCTCACCACACTGGTGTTCTTCGCGCTCTTCGTTTGCTCGATCGTTCTAATCGTTTTTGGGGCGATGAAATCGACCGATGTTTACAAGGAGGCGCTCGCCAGAGCCAAAGCGAACCCGGTGGTGATCGAAGCGCTCGGCTCGCCAATCAAAGAAGGGCTCTTCGTTTCTGGAAACACAAATGTGAACGGTGCCTCGGGCGAAGCCAACCTCGCCATCCCGATTTCCGGGCCCAAAGGAAAAGCAACGATTTACGTGAAGGCCGAGAAGTCGCTCGGTCATTGGAATTATTCAGATCTAGTGGTCGAGATCGAGAAGACCGGAGAACGAATCGATCTAAAGAAGACGCCCGCGGCGGGCGAACAGTTATGAGCGAGTAAGTGCCGATGGCGAGCAAGAGGCTTTCTGTTAGCGCGGTCCTGTTCGCAATAGTCGGAGGCATCGTCGGCATCGCGCTCGGTTTGGGCCTTGGTTTACTGATTGGAGGGGCGCTGGCCGCGGCATTTCACGTTTCGCAGATGGAAGGCGCCGCGGGCTACTTTGCGGTTAGCATCGCGCTCATCGTCACAGTCGTTGTGGTGCCGGTGTCGATTCTTCTCACGCTTTACTGGCGTGGAATAAGGAAGATCTGGCTTGTCGTAGGATTAGCGATTGTTTGTCTTAGCATCTTGGCGATTGGCGCCACTGGGTTCGGAATTTGGTACGCGGCCCAACCCCACATTCTAAACGCAAATGGACCAACGCCGACGGTCCAGTTTGAAATCAAACCGCCGGCCGGAGAGTCGCTCGAAAGCCTTGAAGGCGTCGAGGCGGAGCTTGATACCGACCGCAAGGTTATGCCGGCGTATTGGAACAAAGGCGCGGGCAATTCCGGCGTGCGTGCCGGTTACGTGGAGGTTTATTACCGAACGTCGCAGCGCCTCTTTGTGCTGAAATCTCCAAATCATGAAGATCGAATTTTCAAGCTTCGATTGCCGGCCAATCCAATGAAATCGAAGTACCGCGACTGGTCCGAGTGGCAGAAGCCGGACTTTGTCGCAAAAGGCGATCAGCAACCTTCCCATCCATCCAGCGGAAGCGAATACGAGATTCGCTACAAGCTGGAGTACCAGGATCGGTAAGAACCGCGCCACGGTTTACGTTTGACGCGCGGCGGGTAAGTTCTCGCGTGTCAGTTACAGAAGAACAGGCGAGAGATGCGTTGCGGTCGGTAAAATATCCGGGCTTTACGCGCGACATTGTTTCATTCGGTCTGGTCAAATCGGTCAAGATCGACAATGGCGAGGTGAAGGTGCAGCTCGCCCTCGCCACCAACGATCCGAGCGTTCCGGCCACGATCAAAAACGAAGCTGAAGAAATCCTCCGCAGAATCGCCGGCGTGCAAAGTGCCAAAGTCTTGATCGATATTCACGCGCCGCCAGCGGGCGCTGGGGCAAATGTTGGCGCGACGCGGATTCCCGGAATCAAGCACGTCATCGCCGTGGCGAGCGGCAAAGGCGGTGTCGGCAAATCAACTGTCGCGGCGAACCTGGCCGTAGCACTTCAACAAACTGAAGCGCGCGTTGGCTTGTGCGATTGCGACATTTATGGACCAAGCATCGCGTTGATGTTCGGCTCACGCGAACGGCCGGTGGCGACGGAAGAAAACAAAATTGTGCCGATTGAGCAATACAATCTCAAGCTTATGTCGATGGGTTTTCTGCTCGACGATACATCGCCGGCGATTCTGCGCGGCCCGATGGTGACGCGTTACACGCAGCAATTTCTTCGGCAGGTGGAGTGGGGCGAGCTCGATTATCTCGTTCTCGATCTTCCGCCGGGCACGGGCGACATCCAGCTCACCATCGTGCAAACGGTCGCGCTTTCCGGCGCCATCATCGTGACGACGCCGCAGGAGGTTGCGCTTATCGATGCGCGCAAAGCCGCTACCATGTTCGAGAAGGTCAACGTGCCGGTGCTCGGATTGATCGAAAACATGAGCTACTTCGTTTCGCCTTCGGACAACCAGCGTTACGACATTTTTGGAAGCGGCGGCGGCGAACGCGAAGCGAAACGATTGCGCGTGCCGTTGCTGGGACAGATTCCAATCGATATCGCGACGCGTGAGGCTGGCGACCGCGGCCTCCCCATTGCCAGCGAAGATCGACAATCGGCGGTGGCGGCGGAGTTCAGAAAAATCGCAAAACATCTGCGCGACACGCTCGCCTAAACCGCGAATTTTCGGGCCCTTTTATTAAATAGGTATGGTCGATGCTCCGTCATACCTAAAACGACGGGCAGAAAAGTTATTCACTTTTTATTGACCATTCGTCGATTTTATGGAACACAGTCGCCAAATGCCCGCTGTCCAAGAGGATAAGTCCCGGTTCGTTAAGAACTCTGTGCTCTATAAGGAGTTCATCGCCGAGCGCGAAGAAATCTTGAAGCACAAGTGGATCGAAAGCGAAAAAGCCGGCAAAGACATCGGCTTTGAAAAAGCCCTGCTCGACTGGATTGTGAAACATCGCTCCAGCTGGCGAGATCGGCGAATAAAGGAGGTGCGCACCGAAAAGTCCGCCTCCTAATTTTTTGTTCCTTTAAACGCGATCCCGCGAGGTCGCCAAGGAATCAATGAGCAAAGAAAAGAAAACTCAGGCTGCATCTGGCGACGTCCCGATCATGGACGCGGAAGCCATTCGCCGCGCCCTGCGGCGGATCGCGCACGAAATTATTGAGCGTAATCCCGATCTGAGATCGGTTGTCCTGGCTGGAATTCCATTGCGGGGCAGCGAGATCGCGCGGCGCATCGCTGAATTTATTCGCGAGATAGACAAGATCGACATCGACATTGGAGTGATCGATGTCGCGATGCATCGCGACGACGTCGGGACGCGGGCCGAATTGCCGGTCGTGCATGCATCGACGCTGCCCACTCCGCTCGAGGGCCGCACGCTCATCATTGTGGATGACGTTCTCTTCACTGGCCGCACGGTTCGCGCGGCCATGGACGCGATCAGTTCATTCGGTCGCCCGGCGCGCATTCAACTAGCCGCCCTCATCGATCGCGGCCATCGCGAGCTGCCCATCCGGGCCGATTACGTTGGCAAGAATTTGCCAACCGCTGCACAAGAGAAAGTGCGAGTTCGTCTGGAACAAACCGACACGGCACGCGACGCCGTGTGGTTACAACGGGAATGAAGCTCGGCACGCGCGCAATTCCGGGGAGCGCAGGCGGCTCGCCTGCTGGTTTCGGCGGTTCGCCGAAACAACCTTTCCGATTCGAGCTAGATCCCTTCAGCGTGTACGTCTTGGTTCCCGGTAAAACTTCGCGAAAGCGGGCCGCTTTCGCCAGCAGGCGGGCCGCCTGCGCTCCCCAGAAAGCCGCGCACCAGGCGAAGAGGGGGATCGAGAGTTTATGAATCAGCGTTGGAACCGCAAAGACTTGCTTGGGATCCGCGAATTGTCGGCTGATGAGATCAATTTCATTCTCGAGACGGCCGACGCTTTCAAGCAGGTCGGGACGCGCGAGATTAAAAAGGTGCCGGCCTTGCGCGGAAAGACGCTGATTAACTTTTTTGTCGAGCCGAGCACACGCACGCGCATATCGTTTGAACTGGCCGCATCTCGACTAAGCGCGGACGTAATCAACATATCGGCGATTACGTCGAGCCTCGCCAAAGGCGAAACGTTGAAGGACACGGCCAAGGTCCTGGAAGCGAACCACGCCGACATTATCGTTTTGCGCCACAGCTCGGCCGGCGCGCCGCAGTTTCTCGCGCAACGTTTGCGGTCGAGCGTGGTCAACGCCGGTGACGGCGCGCATGAGCATCCCACTCAGGCGCTGCTCGATCTTTACACCATCCGCGAGAAGCGAGAAAAGATCGACGATCTCCACGTCGTCATCGTCGGCGACATTCTGTTTAGCCGTGTCGCGCGCTCGAACATTTTCGGTTTATTGAAGCTCGGAGCGAAAGTCACGCTGGTCGGACCGAGCACGCTCGTGCCGCGCGAGTTTGAAAAGTTGGGCGTAAACGTCTCGCACAAGATTGACGATATCCTTCCCGACGCCGACGTCGTGAATCTGCTGCGCATTCAGCACGAGCGTCAGCGCAAAGAATATTTTCCGGGAATTGGCGAGTACACGCGCCTCTTTGGTCTGACAAAAGAGCGCGCGAAGCTTTTGAAGCCGGATTGTTTGATTATGCATCCGGGCCCGATCAATCGCGGCGTCGAGATCGATAGCGAAGTGGCGGACGGTCCGCAAAGCGTCATTCTTGATCAAGTCACCAACGGTCTGGCTGTGCGCATGGCCGTTCTTTATCTTTGCGGAGGGATCGCCACGCCATGAGCGCGATCCTCATTCGCAATGGACGCGTCATCGATCCGGCAAACAAGCGCGATGAAGTTGTCGATCTGGCCATTATCGATGGACGGATCGCCCAGAGGTCAGAGGTCAGCCGCCTTCGCCAGGCTAAGGCGAGCCAAGGAAGTCAGAAGTCAGAAATTGAAGAGATCGATGCGAAGGGATTGATCGTTGCGCCCGGTTTGATCGATATGCACGTGCATCTGCGCGAGCCGGGCTTTAGTCACAAAGAAACGATCGAGTCCGGGGCGCGCGCCGCAGCGGCCGGCGGATTCACCACGATTGTCTGTATGCCGAACACGTCGCCGGTCGCGGACAGCCCGGCGACGATTACGTGGGTCAACGATCGCGCTGCTGACACAGCCTGCGTGAATGTTTTGCCGACCGGCGCGGTTTCAAAAAATCTTGCCGGCGAAGAATTAGCCTCGATCGGTTCGCTGGCCGAAGCGGGCGTCGTTGCGATTACGGACGACGGGCATTGTATTCAAAATCATGAGTTGATGCGGCGCGCGGTTGAGTATGCGCGCATGGTTGGAATGCCAGTGCTCGATCATTGCCAGGACTACAATCTTGTTGGCAATGGCGTGGTCAATGAGGGCTACTGGAGCACGCTACTCGGTTTACCGGGCTGGCCGGCGGCCGGCGAGGAAGCGATCGTTATGCGCAACATTCTGCTGGCTGAGCTTTGCGATCATTACATTCATTGCCAGCACGTCAGCGCGGCTGGAAGTGTTCGGTTGATTCGCGAGGCGCGCGCGCGCGGAATCAAGATCAGCGGCGAAGTTTGTCCCCATCACATCGCCTTGACCGACGAAGCGATTCAGAACTTCGACACGAACTACAAAATGAATCCACCGTTGCGTTCGCAGCGCGATGTGGATGCGATTCTGGAAGGCATCGCCGATGGAACCTTGTCAATCCTGGCGAGCGATCACGCACCGCACGCCGGTTTTGAAAAGGAAGTGGAATTCGACGCAGCGCCGTTTGGGATTGTTGGGCTCGAAACAGAACTAGGGCTGTTTCTCGATCTTCTCGTGCACAAACATCGCAAGATCGACATCGTCCGTTTAATCGAGATGTACACAGTCGAGCCGGCAAAGTTGTTGAAGCTGGATGCGGGAACCTTATCGGCCGGCGCCAAGGCCGACGTAACGCTGATCGATCCGGATTTGGAGTGGAGGGTCAAGATCGACAAGTTCGAATCCGCATCGCGGAATTCGCCGTTTGACGGCTGGAAATTAAGGGGACGGGCCGTGCGGACGATTGTGGGAGGCGAAACGGTCTGGAAATCGTAACACAGGCATCTTGCCTGTGTAAGTTATCCACAGCCTGGAGGGCTATGTTACAAACTAACCGGTATAACCGCCGTGAATGTAGTTTTCGAGATGCGCGATGGCCGCGCTCTGACTCGCGATCACCCACTTGACCAAATCCCCAATAGAAATGATGCCGACGACTTTGTTGCCTTCCATTACCGGCAAATGCCGGAAATGTTTTTCGGTCATGAGACGCAGGCACTCTTCAACTGACTCCTGGGGACGCGTAGTTGTGACCTCCCTAGACATGATCTCCGCAACTTTGATTTCCTTTGAACGCTTTCCACGCAGGACGACTTTGCGCGTGTAATCGCGTTCCGAAATCATCCCGACCAGCTGGTTCGCCTCCATGACCGGGAGCGCGCCGACATTTTTCTTGTCCATGATTTCGATCGCTTCGAACACGGTCGCGTCTGGCCAGATCGAGAAAATCTCTCCGCCCTTCTTGGCGAGAATCGCGTCGATATTTCCGCTAACGTCCATAAGATCGACAATCACCCGCCGCGGCGGGCGAATTGAGGCGGAAAAGAATAAGACACCACCCAAGGGCGTGGCAATGGAATTTCTCGCCCGCGAAACAGAACCGATTTAGCGGTTCCCGAATTTCTGCTCAATTAAACCGTGCAAATGCGCGGCAATGGCCGGTTGATCTAAGCGCTGGATGACCTCGTTTAAGAAACCGGTGACGATAAGACGTTGGGCGACTGGGATCGGAATGCCGCGCGTGCGGAGATAGAAGAGCTCGTCGGCGTCGATTTGGCCGGAAGTCGCGCCGTGGGTGCAACGGACATTATCGGCCAGAATTTCGAGGCCGGGCATCGAGTTCGCTTCGGAATCGTCGCTCAAGAGAAGGTTTCTTACTTTTTGATAGGCGTCGGTGAAGTGGGCGTGTGGCTCGACCCTAATGAGCCCCCCGAAAGTACAGCGAGCGCGATCGTCGAGTGCGTTCTTGTAAAGCAAATCGCTCGCGGTATGCGGTGAGACGTGGTCTTGCAAGGTGCGCGCGTCGAATTCCTGTTCGCCATCAGCCACAGAAACGGCCAGCAAATCGCTGCGACCGCCTTCGCCGATGAGGCGGCTAAGACTCTCGAACCGCGAATATCTTCCGCCAAGGTGAAGATTGAGACTGAGAGCGGAGGCATCGTGATCGACCGTGGTGGTGTTCATTTGCAGGGCACGCACGCTCTCGCCCCAGGTTTGCGCGCAAACGTACGTGATTTTCGCGCCCGGGCCGGCGATGAGGTCGTTCACGCCGCACGCAAACCCTGAGAGTTGTTCTTTTTCCGGTGATTGTTCGCCACGGCGAATCCGTCCGTTGGCGGATCGATCTAACGAGCGGAACGATTCAATCACCGTGACCTTGGCGAGTTCGTCCGTAACGAGAAGCAGATGCGGAAACACCGAAGCGTTGTCGCCGTGCAGCCAATGGAAAATCTCGATT
>WNFR01001455.1_pt1 | contig 28758 bp, 21 predicted proteins | sample 5400221 | NCBI WGS metagenome assembly WNFR01 (sample SAMN13153357, study PRJNA577476) | soil metagenome | isolation source: 40 cm soil under Madrone tree | place: USA:California | collected 2016-06-14
GTTTCGCGTTCAATTGCCGCGGAGATTGCTTCCTACTACTGGCACTTCATGGATGGGCTGTGGGTTTTCCTGCTGGCGCTGCTTTACCTGGGCAAGTGAGTCCCGGATTTCCGAACCTAACATTTCAAAAATTCTGCGATCGTCTCCACGACACGCGCGATCTGCTCTTTACGCAATTCGGGATACATCGGCAGTGAAAGTACTTCCTGCGCGGCGCGTTCGGAGTGCGGGAAGTCGCCGGCTTTGTGACCGAGCGCCGAGTACAGCGGCTGAAGGTGCAGCGGGTAAGGATAATAGACGGTGCTGCCGATTTTTCTTTCGCTCAGGAATTTGTGGAGGGCATCGCGCTGTTCAATGCGAATAGTGTACTGGTGGTAGACGTGCTCGAATCCGTCAGGAGCAAGTGGGGGCATGACGCCGGGGATTTGCGAGAAGAGGCGGTTGTATTCGGCGGCGAGCGATTGGCGGGCGCGCTGCCAATTTGAAAGATGGCGCAACTTTACGCGCAGGATGGCAGCCTGGATTTCATCTAGGCGGCTGTTCCAGGCTGGCTCGCTGCTCAGGTACTTTGCCGACTGGCTGTGATTGCGCAGCGTTCGAACGCGCGCCGCGATTTCCGCTGAATTCGTTACAACCATTCCCCCGTCGCCATAAGCGCCCAAATTTTTCGTGGGGTAAAAACTGAGGCAACCGGCGTCGGCGAGAGAACCAGTTCGCTGGCCTTTGTAGGATGCGCCAATAGCCTGCGCGTTGTCTTCGATTACGGGGAGTTTGCGCGTTTTTGCGAATGCGAGGATGGGGGCCATGTCCGCTGGGAGGCCGTAAAGGTGGACGACAATGATGGCGCGAGTTCGCGGAGTCACGCGGCGTGTGAGCTCAGCGGAATCCATGTTGTAAGTGTCCGGGCGGATGTCGGCGAAAACGGGCTTGGCGCCAAGGGCGCTGACGGCGCTACCTGTGGCCACAAAAGTGAACGGCGGGAGGAGGACTTCGTCGCCGGGCCGAACACCACACGCACGCAAGGCGAGAATCAGGGCGTCCGTTCCGGAAGCCAGGCCGATGCCGTGCGCGACTCCGCAGAGCTTGGCAATTTCATCTTCCAGCGCAGTGCCTTCGCGTCCCAGGACAAATTGCTGAGAGGCCATCACCCGCTCGACGGCGGTCCGAATTTCAGCGCCTATGGCAGCGTATTGCGCGGCAAGATCGAGTTGCGGCACGGGCTCGAGCGGTAAGCGGACTTGGGGAGGTGAAGTCATGTTGGTGCGCGTCCAGTATACGTCAATTGGATTTGGGCTCGGGCGCGGGAAGCCTTGTTCCCCTATAATGATGCGGCTTCAAAATGTTTGCAAAACGCACCAATTGGAATATGACGCCGAACCGGCTGAGCGAAGCGCTGGCGGCGCATCGCGCGGCGGGGAGGCCACTGATCGATCTGACGGTTTCGAATCCCACGGAGTGCGGATTCGAATACGACAGTTCCGCAATCTTGGATGCGCTGAGGAATCCAGCGGCGCTAGCGTACGAGCCGAATCCAAGGGGGCTGGAGTCGGCTCGCAGAGCGGTCGCTGGATACTATGCCGACCGCGAAGAAACGGTTTCGGCCGAGGATATTTTTCTAACTACCAGCACGAGCGAGGCGTATTCCTACGTGTTTCGAACGCTTTGTGATCCGGGCGAGGAACTCCTGATTCCTTCGCCAAGTTATCCGCTGTTTGATTTTCTCGCGGACATCCAGGACGTCAGCCTGGTGCCCTATTCGCTGCTTTACGATCACGGATGGCAGATCGATTTTCATGCGCTGGACCAGGCCATCACGCCGCGCACACGCGGGGTTATCGTCGTGCATCCCAATAATCCGACGGGAAATTTCGTCAAGTCCTCGGAAATGACGAAGCTGAATGCCATTTGTTCCGCGCGCGATATCGCCATCATAGCCGACGAAGTGTTTCTCGATTTCGCGTTGGATGGGAGCCGGCCAGCGAGCTTCGCGGCGAACCGTGGCGCTGCGACATTTACATTGAGCGGCCTATCAAAGATTTCCGGGCTGCCGCAGATGAAGGCCGCTTGGCTGGTTGTCAGTGGGCCGCAAGAATGGAAAAGCGAAGCGCTGGCGCGGCTCGAAGTCATTGCGGATACCTATCTCTCGGCGAACGCGCCCGTGCAACTGGCGATCCCAAGGTTTCTCGAAGAGCGGCATGGTTTTCAGAAGCAAGTGATGTCGCGGGTGCGACGAAACCTTTCAGAACTCGACCGGCAGTTGATAGCGCAGAAGGCTGTCTCGCGCCTGAAGGTCGAAGGCGGATGGTGCGCAGTGCTGCGGGTTCCCCCGACGCGCTCGGACGAGGATTTGGCGATTGATCTCTTGTCTGCGCATGGCGTCTCCGTTCATCCGGGCCACTTTTACGATTTCTCCTCGGAGCGAGTCATTGTCGTGAGCTTGCTCGTTCCAGAGATGCACTTCGGCCGAGGAATCTCAGAGATATTGGCGTTTTGTGGATCAGCTCCTACTCTAGTTTAGATTCATCACAATTCAACTCTCCTGTGATATAAGCAAATCTTTGGGATAGGATAAGCGGGTACGCGATATGGGAGTTAGATACAATTTATGGAATAAACTATATCTAAATCAACCTAAAGAGTCCTAGTACCCATCAACCAAACAAAGAAGTTAGCGAGATATCGGCTTAAAGTGACATAAACCATAGATTGGAAAGCACCTTGCAGTGCTTCCACTTGACGTCTGGCGGTCTGTCCGTTTTCCATCCTGAAGAACGAACTTAGATGGGGGTAAATTGAAAATGAATTTGTTTGCAACTGCTAATCTCTTCTCGCTCAAGGCTTCCCATGTGAAGTGGGCCGGTCGCCCCTTGCAACTTTCACTTTGGCTGCTGGCTGGCATGGCATGTCTGTTGCTTGCAGTCCCTGCCTTTTCACAAGGTATCGCGACTGGTTCGATCGCGGGTACCGTTACGGATCCAACCGGTGCGGTCATCCTAGGGGCGACAGTCAAAGCGGTAAACACAGCAACGAACCAGGAATTCAGCGCGACGACCAATGATGCTGGCTTGGTTTCCTTGCGTTCCGTCCCTCCAGGCATTTACAAGGTCACGGTTACAACGAATAACTTTCGCACGGTGGTCATCGAAAGAGTGGAAGTTGTGGTTGCTCAGGAATCGTCGCTCGGTACTATCAAACTCGAGTTAGGACAGGTCGGAGATACTATCCAGGTTGAGGCGGGCGCGTCACTTGTCGAGGCAACGACGTCGCAGGTAGCGACGAGTTTCAGTACGAAAGAGGTTGCCGATTTGCCCTTGAGCGGGAGTTTTGACGCGCTAGCCTTGAATGTCCCTGGAGTTACCTACTCCGGTGACAACAACTTCAGCAACACCAACGGCGCGGGTATTTCTTCGAATGGGTTGCGCGGCCGTTCCAACAACTTCCAAATTGACGGCCAATCCAACAATGACAATTCCGTCGCCGGCCCGTCCATCTTCCTGGGAAATCAGGACGCCCTGGAAGAAGTCTCGGTGATTACGAATGATTTCGGCGTGGAGTATGGCCGTGCATCGGGTTCCGTGGTGAACTACGTCACCAAAAGTGGATCCAATGATATTCACGGCAGCGGGTTCGAGTATTACGAAGGGTCGTTCGCGGACTCCCATGCCAACCAAGAAAAGAACCCCGTGTTCGGGTTCTGCGCTCCGGTAAATCCTGCAGCAGGGTGCACACCTGTTAGCGCCGTTCCCAATTTTGTTGAAAACAAGTTTGGTGGCTCGATTGGCGGACCGATCAAGCGCGACAAGGCTTGGTTCTTTTTCACGCCCTATTTCGACCGGCAACGTTCGGCGGGCTCTCCCTCTACTTCCACGACTCTCACTCCGACACCAAACGGTCTGACCCAGTTGGCTGCTGCGTTCCCGGGCAATCCCGCAGTAGCGGTCTTGAATGCCATCGGCCCGTACGCCGTGAAGGCAGGAAACCCCCAAGTCTCTGGAACGCCCGGGCCGGTGACGGTTTCGGATGGCACCACTACAGCTCCCATCGAGTTTTCTCCCGTAACCCGGAGCGTTCCCGTCGTGTTCAACGACCGCGAATTCACAGGCAGAGTTGACGTACAGATAACGAGCAAGGACCGAGTGGGCGCAAGGTACATTTTCCAGCAGAGCATCCAAACCGGCGCCACCGGGCGGTTTTCGGCGGGCGCCTGGGTGGACATCCCCGCCAGGGACCAGCAGATTGCTCTGGACTGGACGCACACTTTTAGCAGTACGCTTCTGAATCAGGTGCGGTACAGTTTCTCCCGCGCCGGTTTCGGGTTTGAAGGGGGTTCTTTCCCTGGCTGTACGCGTGCGGCGATCAATGCCTGCCCAACCAGCATTACATTCCAGAGTAACGATCTCAACTTCGGAATCCAGAACAACCTGCCCCAGGGTCGTACCATCAACAATTCCCAGGTACAGGACAACGCTTCGTTGCTTCACGGGCACCATACCTTCAAATTCGGGGGGGAGTATTACAAACAACGCTCTCCCAACACCTTCCTGCCAAATATCAATGGGAATTATACGTTCGCGGATTTCAACCACTTTCTCCAGGACTCCGCCGCGTTGTTGAGCTTGACAGATGGTCCTCCGAAATTCGACTTTAAGGAGTACGACATCGCCGCATATGCAGGAGACGACTGGCGGCTCAAGAACAACCTGACTGTCAATCTGGGTCTGCGCTGGGAATTTTCCAGCCAGGCGATCAACTTGCTGCACGAGATAACAGTGGCGAACCAAGCCGGTTCGACGCCATTTTGGGATCCTACGGCTCCGACATCCGTGACGACCGTCCCGGAGATTCCGAATCAATACAAATACTTTGGTCCCACTGCCGGTTTCGCTTGGAAGCCGCACCTCTTTGGAATGACCCGCGAGAAGACCGTAATTCGGGGCGGTTACCGTATTACGTATGACCCCGCTTATTACAACATCTTCCTAAACGTGGCGACGGCTGCCCCAGTCGTCAACGCGGGCTCTGTCTCTGGCGCATCCTGCACCGCGCCATGCCTGCCCACCTCTGGGTTTCTGGGAAGTGATGTGCGTGGCGCTCATCTGAGCGATATTCCGCGGGGAGTGAACCCAGGGACACGCCTCAATACGCGTGTAGCAAACAATTTCAAAGAGCCCTACACTCAGGAATGGACACTGGGTGTCCAGCATGAATTCACAAGCAAGATGGTCCTGGAGGTTCGCTACGTGGGCAACCATGTCGTGGGCAACTTCCAAACCGTCAACGCAAACCCGGCACTGAGCGGGCTGGTAGCCAATGGATTCAGTTCCTTTATTCCGTCCGGAGTAACTCCTTGCGCTACGGTTGGCGCTCCCGGCGCAGCTACTGGCCGGGCCGACTGCAACTTCACGAACGTTCGAAACCGTGAAAACACAGCCTGGTCCAGGTACAACGCATTGCAGAGTGAATTCCGCGTGCAAAGCTGGCACGGTCTGAGCGGCGCGGGGTCCTTTACCTGGAGCAAGACCCTGGACAATTCCAGCGAAATCTTCTCCACGGGAGCAGGCGGCAATACGGTGGCAGGCGCCCAGAACCCGTTTGACATTTCCAGCGGTGAGAAAGCGCTGAGCGGTCTTGATTTTCCGAAGACCGCGGCGCTTTACCTAATCTACGAATTGCCGTTCTATAAGAGCCAGCACGGGTTCCTCGGGAAGCTCATGGGGGGATACCAAGCCAACACTCTCTGGCACTTCGCTAGCGGGCAACTCTGGACACCCACTCTATCAAACTCTGCGGGACGCGCAAACACGGCTTGCCAGATCAGCTTCGACACCAATTTCTACGGCTTTTCCACTTGCCGTCCGTTCCTAGCAAACGCATCGGCTCCTGTTGACACGATGGGCTTCTGCACAAACGCGGCAGCAGCTGATTGCGGACTAATCGATTTCTTCGCCTTTGCAAAAAGCAAGGGAGTAACGATGAATCCAGTGAGCAGCAGCGCCGTACACTGGATCTATGACAACAACGCAGCGGGCACTTTCTTTGGCACTCCTTACGGAAACGTGGGCCGAAACCCTGGGCTTCGCGGCCAAGCAGTGAGCTCCGTGGACTTCAGCATGTTCAAGACCACGAAGGTCACTGAGAGACTCTCACTGCGACTCGAAGCACAGGTGTACAACCTGTTCAACCACATGTTCCTTGGCGTTCCTGACCCCATTGTTGCCGACTTAAATCTTGCCAATAAGGGATCGTTTGGGAACAACTTCTTCAACTCCAGCGGTGGCAGAAACCCCAACGGTTCCGGCGGCTATACGAACGCCACGTTGAACGGTCTGGGCCGCCGTCGTTTGATCCTTGGAGGCAAGATCACCTTCTAGCCCGACACGGTCACACCATCAAACATTCTCAGCGGGCCTAGCCTTCGGCAGACTGTTACGAAACTCTCTTGAAGAATTGCAGAGAAATGAGAAGATGCCCTCGTGAAAGCGAGGGCATTTTTCTATGGGATTTGTGCAAGGAGAAGGCCGGACGCAAGGAACACTGTTTCCAGTCTGTCTGGAAGAACTGATTCCAGACGATCATGTTTGCCGCGTGATCGACGCGTTTGTGGATCGCCTGGACATGGCCCGGTTGGAATTTGAGCGCGCCGAGGCAGCCGAGACCGGGCGGCCTGGTTACGATCCACGCGATCTGCTGAAACTCTACCTGTACGGCTATCTACAGCAAATCCGTTCTTCGCGCCGGTTGGAGGCGGAATGTCGACGGAACATCGAATTGATGTGGCTGCTGGGACGGCTGGTGCCGGACCACAAGACGATCGCTGAGTTCCGTCGGATACATCGCGAAGGGGTGACTGCTGCGGGAGCGGAGTTGGTCCGCTCGGCGCGCTCGGTGGGCTTAGTCAAAGGCGAGTGGATTGCGATTGACGGTTCGAAGTTCCAAACGGTCAGTAGCCGGAAAAGTGTGCGTGAGCGCGAGGCGCTGGAACGCTACCTAGAGCAGTTGGAAGAGACCGATCAGCAGGACGAAGTGGTTATCGACCCCAGCGCAGTGGCCCTCGCGCTAGAGAAGTTGCGCAGGCACCCAGAGCCAGAAGCCGGTTTCATGCACTCAGAACAAGGCCTAATTCCTGCTTACAACGTGCAGGCGGCCGTTGACGCCCAACACTCGCTGATCGTGGCGCAACAAGTGACCGACCAAGCCGCCGACAATCGCCATCTGCAACCAATGGCGGAAGCCGCGCAGGCAGCAGTGGGCGGCCCTGCGCACCGAATGAACGTAGTGGCGGATGCGGGCTACTCGAACGGCACGCAGGCCGAAGCCTGCGAGGCGAGGGGAATCATGCCGCATGTGCCCGTCCTGCGGGGGAGGAACAATAAGGGAAACGGCACGCTTTTCGACCGCAGCGAGTTCACCTATCAGCCGGAAAGCGATACGCTTCTGTGCCCGGCGGGCCAGACCCTGGCTCGCAAACAGCTATCGCGGAAAGATCGCGCGGTGTATTACACCTGTCAACCGGAAGTGTGCGCAACCTGCGCGCTGAAATCGAAATGTACGACCGGCTCGCGGCGCTGGGTCACAAGGCATCTGCACGACGACGCGCTCGAGCGCATGCAGCAACGGACCACTCGGGAAGTCATGCGACTACGACGCTCCGTAGTAGAGCATCCCTTTGCCAACCTGAAATACCGCATCTTCGGACATCCGCGCTTCCTGTTGCGCGGATTGCGGGGAGCGCAAACAGAAATCAGCCTGGCGGTCGCCGCCTACAACCTGAAACGCATGATGAATATTCTCGGCGGGCACCGCCTGAGTGCCGCTCTAACATCTGCCTGAAGGGCATCTCTGCGCACGATCACCGAACGGCTGTTTAACCACTGCTGAAAACTTCTACAAGAGCAAAAAAAGCGATGCTTCGGAACTCGAAGCATCGCTCTGATCTACTTTTCGATCCTTGTTTCGTAACAGTCTGCTTCGGGCTAGGCCCTTTTTTTGGATAGATAGAACCTTCTGCCATGCTTGCCAGAATCAAGGTCGAAGAACTAGCGCAGGCGGCCAGGAGGGTCGGCGGGGGACGGCATGACGGCGGATTTGGCATTGCCCGGGGAATTGGCGGTCACGTACACGGGAGCCGGCTGCGGGATTCCGGCGCCGGCGTTTAACTCAAGATGGTCCTTTCCGCAGGCGGGGCAGTAGGATTTACTGGTGTCTTCATCGCGCAGGCTGGCGAGCTCGTAGCATCCGCAGATACAATCGCAGTAGCCGGTTTCGGAAGCCGTCTTGATAGGGATGAGCGCCATAACAGGGGAATAGTACGTTTTCTGCTGCGCTCGCGCAAGAGCTTGAATCCCGAAGGTGGAAGTCGCTCCTAGAGGTTCTTCAGATGAGCCAGGCGGAACGGGGAGCCGAGGTGCTCGCGCAGGTCCAGCCAGTGCTGTTCCGGAATGGTCATAAAGACGTCGACGACCTTAGGGTCGAACTGGCTGCCGGAGCAGCGCTTGATCTCTTCGCGGGCGTGGGACATCGGTAAGGCTCTGCGATAGGGGCGATCGCTGATCATGGCATCGAGCGAATCCGCGATGGTAAAGATGCGGGCGCCTAGAGGAATCTGTTCGCCCTTCAATCCGCGGGGATAGCCGGAACCGTCGAAAAACTCCTGATGCGCAAGAACGATTTCTGCCGCGTCACGCAAGAACGGGATACGAATCAGCATGTTGTAGCCGATATCGCAATGTTCGCGCATTTTCTTTTTTTCCGCGTCGTCCAGCGGACCGGGTTTGCGCAGGATGCTGTCTGGGATGGCCATCTTACCGATATCGTGGAGGAAAGCGGCACGCGCCAGGATGGGCAGATAGGGGTCGGGCACGGGCATGGATCTGGCGATCGATATGCAGAACGCCGTGACTCGCTGGCAGTGTCCTTCGGTTTCGGCATCCTTCAAGTCCAGGGCGCTACCAAGGGCCTCCAGGGTATCGTCGTAGGACTGCTCAAGCTCCACGTGCTTTGCGGTGAGCTGGGCGGTGCGCTCCTCGACGAGCTGTTCCAGGTTGCGCTGATAATTGCGGTTTTCGATGATCAGGCGGCGGTGTTGCAGGGCGCGCCCAACCCCCAAAAAGAGCTGGTCCTTTTCGAAGGGCTTGAGGATGTAATCGTAGGCGCCGCGGCGAATGGCTTCCAGGGCTGTGGAAATGTCATGAATGGCTGTGACCATGATCACTGGCACTTCCGGATCGTATTGCCGCATCCATTCCAGCAAGCGGATGCCGTCCATCTCCGGCATGATCATGTCGCTCAAGACAAGGTCGGGTGTGGATTTTTTGACCTGGTCTTGCGCAACGCGGCCGTTATGCACGGCCGTGCAGTGATAGCCTTTTGATTCGAGCATGGTCGAGACGACCTCTCGAATAGCCTCCTCATCGTCCACGACCAGTATATTTTCCATCTCCACGTTGGTTTGCCCCTGCTAGGCATTATATGTGACGGCACACACAAATAGGGATGGCCTTGCCCAGTAAGAAAATAGCGTGTTAGCGTCAGTAGAGGGTCACCAGTCAGAGTTTCCCGCCGTCCAGAGCAAGCCTTGCGGCAGCACGAGCACCGCAGTGACGGCATTTCCCAGCCCGGGAGCGGGGCACATGCTGCTGCAGAATCAAGGGTTGCTCGGAATAGCATTCTTCGAAGCGACCGCCTCTCTGATACTGTTGGTTCTCTTTCTTCTCTTCCGCCGCGATCACCAGGCGAGCTATTTCCGTTTTTGGCTTGTCGGGTGGTGCTGCTTTACTTTTTCTTCGCTGTGCGAAGTGGCGCAGCTGATCCGCCCGCTTCCCGGACTGCATCTGACGAGCGTCCTGACGCAAGCCGCCACCCTGATTCTCTTCCTGCTAACCGTATTGCACCTCGCGGCGGACTCGAAGCGGCGAATGTGGTCTCCGCTTCCATGGACCGGGTTAATCCTGGTTGTCATCTACGCTATCGAGAGAAGAGGCCCGCAACAGGTTGCTTCTCTTCACTGGGGAACAGGTATTTTCGAGACCGCGATTTGCCTGGTTGCCGGCGGGATGATGTGGCATGCCAAGATGTCGCGCCGCAGCTACGGCGCGCAACTTCTTGCTGGGATTTTCTTGCTAAAGGGATTGCATGGGATGGACTATCCCCTTTGGCTGGATAGCCCACTTTTCCTGTTGCGTGTGGCATTTGACCACCTTCTTGGAGTGACGCTGGGAATCGCCATGGTGGTGGTGGCTCTGGAAAGTGCGCGCGCGCGCAGCGAAGAATTGAATGACAAGATGCGCCGGCTGACGTTTCTGACCGCCGCGAGTACGCAGACGCTTTCCGTCCAGGAAGTGATTGACCAGGTGCTGTCGCATCTCGTAGAAAGTCTTGGCGCCACGCACGGCATCGTGCGGCTGAAAGAAGGGGAGGGGAATTCGGCGCAGATGGTAGCCCGGGCGTCGGTAGGATTTGACCAGAGCTACTTGACCTGGTACGCCCGACTTTCGGCAACGGAACCGTGGGCGCAACGTTTGCTGAGCGGAGATTGTCAATTCGTCGAATCGTGTGAGGAGTGGGACCCGACGACTCGAAAGAGAGCGGACGAAGCGGGGTTGGCGGGGCAGGTCATTCTGCCACTTCCAGGCAAGCAGGGACCATTGGGCGCCATCGCCGTTGGTTCGACACGCCAAGGACGGTTTCAACCGGATGAGTTAGCTTATCTTGTCAACATCGCGAACTTGCTCGGCTTGACCCTACAGAACGTGCAGCTGTTTGAACAAGTCACCGTGGTGCAGCGTCAATGGGAGTACACCTTCGACTCCATTGGCGACCCCATCCTGGTCCATGACCGCGCGGGGCGCATTCTGCGCAGTAATCAGCGGCTAAGCCAACTTCTGGGACGCGCGGGGAGCGCTCTCATAGGCCGAAGCGTTACGGAACTTCTCCCTATCCAAAACGCGGGCTATAAGATTTGCCCGTATTGCGAGGGAATCGGCGGAGAAGGCGACGAACCTGATCCGTGGCTGCCTGGCTACTTCCTGGCTTCCAACTCAACGTTTACGGATCCCAGTGGATTGCAGCTCGGAACTGTACACGTTTTGAAAGACATCACGGATCGAAAGCGCGCAGAGGAAAAGTATCGCACGCTGGTGTCCAGCGTTCAGGAGGGCGTGTTTATCTCCACGCCCCAGGGACGATTCCTGGATTTTAACGATGCGCTTCTTCGCATGACCGGTTATGAGAATCGCGAGGAGCTGCTGGCGGTAGATATTCCTACTGCGTTTTATGCCAATGCTCCGGACCGCGAAAGGCTCAAGAAACTCTTGCAGCAGCACGGCACGGTGGCCGACTTCGAATTTGAAATGAGGCGCAAGGACGGCGAGATACGCACCATGCTGGAGTCTTCGATTGCGATCAAGGATGCCGCGGGCAATGTTTCCGCCTATCAAGGGTTCTTGCTGGACATTACTGAACGGAAGCATGCGGAATCCGAAATCCGGCGGCGCAATCGCGAGCTCCTGGTATTGAATTCGATCGGCCAGACGCTGACGGAATCCCTGGACCTCAGCGATTCGCTGCATCGTACCCTGAGCCAGATGGCCGAGCTTTTCAGCTTGGATACCACATCACTCTATTTGTTCGAACAGGAAGGCACCCAGTTGCAGCGCATTGTGGCGGTCGGACATCGTTCGGAATTCTCAAAGAATTTTCCGCCCGTCCCTGTGAAACCTGAGTTGATGCAGAGCATTAAGACTGCGCACGCGACGTTCCTTTCCGTACAGGGTTTGACACTCCCGCAGATTTTTCGCGACATTCAGACACGAGAAGGACTTCTGGCCGCTTACGTCGTGGTCTTGTGGTCCAAAGACCGGGTTATAGGCGGCTTGGTCATCGGCAGCCGCACCGCGCGGGAGTTTTCTCCTGCGGACGTCAACTTGCTCATCGCGGTGGGCAGCCAGATTTCCAGCGCCATTGAACGCTCGAATCTCTATGAGGAGACTCGCCAGGCTTATGAAAACCTGCGCCGTACTCAAGAGCAGTTGCTCCATAGCGAGAAGCTGGCAGCGGTCGGGCAGTTGATTTCCGGAGTCGCTCACGAACTGAACAACCCGCTGACCGCCATCCTCGGCTACAGCCAATTGTTGACCTCCAGCGGACAGATGGGACAACAGGGAATCGAGTACGCCGACAAACTTTATAAGCAAGCCCAACGTACCCACCGCATCGTGCAGAACCTCCTTAGCTTTGCCCGCCAGCACAAGCCTGAGCGCGTCCCGGTGCAGATCAATCAGGCCCTGGAGGAGACCTTGGCATTGCGTGATTATGACTTGCGCATGCACAACATCCGTGTCCATCTGGACCTGGCGGAGAATCTCCCCGTGACGTCCGCCGATCCGCACCAGCTCCAGCAAGTCTTTTTGAACATGGTGAACAACGCGGTTGACGCCATCCTGGAACATTCGACCGAAGGCGATCTTTGGGTGCGCACCGCGCTCGATGACGACAGGCTATGCGTTGAGTTCACTGACAGTGGCCCCGGAGTGAAAGACGCCTCGCGCGTTTTCGATCCTTTTTACACAACAAAACCAGTGGGCAAAGGAACCGGTCTGGGTCTCAGTATTTGCTATGGAATCATCACCGAGCACGGAGGAACCATTCAGGTGAGAAATGTCCCGGCTCGCGGTGCGTCGTTTATCATCCAGTTGCCTCATCAACCAACGGCGTCACTAAGTTTCTCTATGCCAGATCAAAAGGCAATCCCTGTAAGGGATGGACGAATCCTGCTGGTGGATTACGATGAGTCCGTATTGGAAGCAGTTGGTACGATTCTCAGCGCTCGCGGCCATCGCGTGCAGACCGCCAGGAGCATTCATGAAGCCGGCGCTCTGATTGAAAAAGAGGATTTCGACCTGATCGTTGCGGATCTGCATATTTCTGACGGGACGAACGGCGGGGGATTGAGTGATTGGCTGGCTCGGCATAAGCCCGTGCTCAGCAAGAGACTAATCTGGATGTGCGCTGTGGCGCCCTCTGAGGATGCAGGCGAAAACATCACCGGGCAGGGCCGTCCGGTTCTTCAGAAACCGTTCAAGGCGACTGATCTCCTCACCGCAGTAGACGAATTGCTGCTAACCAACGTCCAGGCCGCGGCGATTCATCGATGAAGCCAACTCCGCCGCAATCGCGGCACGCTCTCCGAGTTCTTTGATTGCCGTTTCCATTCGAACGCTCAACCCGCTGACAAGGTCACTCAGCCCGTTAAGTTGCGGCACCGGGGCCACCCCCGCCAACAGCCTCCATCGAATCATCTCGTATTGCCACGCAAACTTTGCCGTGAGGCGGAGCCTTTCAAACTCATGTATCGCGTCCAACTCCGGGGAAAGCACCGCAATCACTCGCGCCATCCGCAAGAGGCTCTGGAAATCTTCGCGCAACGCGGCCAGATAGGCGACGGCGACATGCCGGCGCTCGCGGCGCACTCTGCGCAACACATCTGGCGGCACATTCTTTGAGAGGAACTCGTAGTCTGACTTCGCGAATGCCTGCCGGATTTGCGGCAGGTACGCTATGTGGCGTTGGCCACACCCCTCCAGCGAATCTGCCTCAGTTTGGCGTCTCTTGTGACGCTGTGGCCGCCGCATCGCCCATCCGAGCGCAAGGAGGAGGATGGCGACAAAACCAAAGGATAGGATCACGTTGAAATTCAATGTCGAGTAACCTCTGGTTTCCAGAGTCTGCCTAGCTGTTCATTCAGGCCGCGCAATCGCAGGTTGATCTCCGGTGTAAGCGATTGATAGACGCCGAGAGGGAGAAGATTTTCTTTAGCGGCTGCTACCGTCACTTGTTTCCGAAGGGCCCAGGACCACAGGGACAAGCTCGCGAAAAACGCCAGCATGCCCAGAAAGTTCCAAAGCTCCGAGTAACTATACAAAACGCGATCAGCAATTGTATCGTTCAGCGCGCGGAAACAGGAGTACAGGCAAAAGCCGGTGGCCAGCGATCGATCTGCCTGCTCGATGCGCACATCGTAATATCTTGTAAAAAGAAACAGCACCACGATCACAGTGGCAATTGACATTTCCAACGCTCGCTCTGCACTTGGGAGCGCCAGTTTCCATTGATGCCGCGCCGCTGCGCCCGAGTACAGCAATACCAGTCCGGAACACAACAGCAATATGCGCTTAGCCAATGCCCAGATCCCCGGATACCGGGAAAGACAATGTCTGCATAGCTCGGCCACCGCCACCGCCCGGGCACAGATCATTGCGGCCTGCGATCCCCACGCCACGCCCCATGAGGCCAGTGAAGAATAGCCCCACCGCCGATAGACTGCATACAAGAGGGCGCCTTGCGTCAAGTTTATCGCAATGTAGAAGGTGAAAGCGGGATACGCCCGGTAGTTTTTGCGCACCGCCAGTAACACCAGGAGCATCACGCTCATAATGGTGTTCACGACCCAAATTATCTGCTGAAACTGCGCGATTCCTGGTATCACGGGCGCATTTTAGCACGTTCGTAACTGCAGGAAAATAGATCCGGTGCGCCCGTGCGCCCGCCCGGTAGCCCAGAAGTACTGTGCGAAGTGCACGCAGTCTCGAAAATTAGGGCATTCTTATGCGCTAGCTTACGCCTGCGACGGTTTTTGGCGGCAACGGCGGTATGGGCCAGCCATCGGCGCTCAGGTTGCGATCGATCGCTACGGGTTTACCGGCTGAGAGGTTGACGGACCGCTCAATAGGCAGTACCATCAAAGCGGCCAGAACAAGAACTGCCACGGCTATTGCTGTTTTTTTCACAGGTGGACCCTCCTGGAGGCCATCATCAGGAGGGGCAGATTTGGCGGGGTTCTGCGCTGAGAAATGTTCCGAATGCGGAACACTTCGCGCCATGCGAACGCTTACACAACTTCAGCAGAATCGCAGAGTCGTTCAAGACTTTACGCAGACGACTCTTGCAGGCATTCCCGGGCTATTTGCCCGGTTGGCCTACATTGCTTCCTTGCGGGATCTCTCCAGCGGACGATATGAACACGCCGGCCTTTCCGCGCTTTATCCAGACGAGGCTATCCAGCAGGCTTTGCAGCTTTGTCATGAACAGATCTTCGAGCGGATACTGGAATCGCCGCTCTCCAGCCAGGAAGAGGACTTGCGGACCTGCCTGGCAGGCATGGAAGGCGGGGTGTCTGCCGCGGTTTGTCACTGGCGCCGCAACGAAGCCTACCGGGTTCTGCAGCCCGAAGCAGCGCCGGATTATCTCAAGGACCTTTTCTGCTCGAATCTCCGCGCTCTCCTGGAGGTTCTCGATAGGGAGCGTGCTCCGGCCCATTCAGTCGCGTAACTACGCCTGTCACGCGCCCCACGATTTCCGCCTCGTCCGGAACCCGCCACATCTCCGGCACGCAATGCGATAGCGGGTGCGGTTGCATCACCAGCCGCGGGCCCTGCTGATGAAACCACCCGCAACGGTATCCGTCACGCACTTCCACGAAGTACATAGGCCGATCATGTTCGGTCGTCCACTCGCCGTCGTCAATCTTGCGCACTGACCCATCCACCAGCACGATGCTCCCGGGACGCAGCAGGGGCATCATTCGCCGGTCGCACGTCCCGATGTATCCGTAAAAGTGTTGACTGTGGCCGTTCGTCAGTACGCCCTCGAAGTGGCCCCACTTCTCTACCATGCGAGAAAGGAATTCCGTTCGTTGGGGATCGAATGCCGGATCAAATTTCATCGGTATCCGCAATGAAGTTGGCGCCGCCATCAAATGAGTCCGCGGCACCGGGAACGAAGCTCCATCATGAAAGCACTCTTCGATGGGTACATCGTACCAGCCGAAGATCTGCAGCGGATTCAGCCGGTAGATGGACGCCAGCGTATACAATTTGTGTAAACCGGGCACAACTCCCCGGTTTTCAATGTCGGCCAGCCGGCTGATGTGCAGAATGAATTCTGGACGCCCCCGGCGGGCGGCCAATTCGTAACTGGCGCGCTCCACATCTCTATAGGTTAATCCGAGTAGTTCGCGAGCTTGTCGCAAACGAAGACCTGGCAGCATCAATCCCTCGGGAGCTGAGCGGGATCCCCAAGAGCAGGGTACAACAGAATTACCATACTGTTAAGTTTTCGGAACACTTGAGCTTGTACTAACCGCTCCACGCCCGCGTGGCAAGATTTTCCCTGCCTGAATTAGCTTGGCTGTTACTCGTCCTGGCCAGTTCCAGTGCCTCCACAGACGCGTCAATCAGGATTCTGCTATCCTGAAAACGATATGATCTCTCGCCCGAAATATGCCTATTGTACGCTTCTCGCTCTCTCTTTGAGCTTTGCCCTTTTCGCTTGTGGCGTCGCTCACGCACAGGACGCGGCTGTCGCTCCGCCCGCCGCGGATTCCAAAGCGGTCGCGGATGGCGATTTCATTGCCGCCGCCGACGAAGTTCTCGGCCAGATGAGCCAAATCACGGGCCTGAAATTGATGACGCCGCTAAAAAAATCGCTGCGTTCGCGCGAGGAAATCCGCGCTTACGTCATCAAGCAGATGAACGAAGAGAAGAATGCCGCTGAACGCTACGCCGACCAGCGCAGCGCCGAAGCCTTTGGCCTGCTTCCCAAGGGATTCGACCTGGATGCCTTCATGGTGAACGTGCTCACCGAGCAGGTTGAGGGGCTTTACGATCCCAAGGCGCGCGAATTCTACATCGCAGATTGGAGCCCGCTGGCCGACCAGCGCATGGTGATGGCCCATGAATTGACGCATGCCCTTGAAGACCAGCATTTCCAGATCGAAGCGTGGATTAAAGCAGCCCGGCCCAATGAAGATGCCGAACTGGCGCGCGATGCGGTGCTCGAAGGCAGCGCCATGGCTGCGATGGTCGATTACTTGATGCTTAGCACCGGCCGCTCCCTCAAAGACTTGCCAGACTTCGATCCGGGAATGTTGATCGGTGATTTGGGCAGCACTCCTACTTTGCAAAAAGCGCCGCCGTTCCTCAAGGACACGCTGATCTTTCCCTACATCGGCGGACTTTCGTTCTCGGCCGCCATCTTGAAAAATAGGGGCTGGGCCGCGCTGCCTGGTGTGTTTGAGAAGCCGCCGGTTTCCACGCAGCAGATCCTGCACCCGGCGCTTTACCGGTCCGGGAAGATTCCCACGACCGTCGCTCTTCCGCGGCTCGAGAAATTGCTCGGTAGCAACTGGTCAAAGCTCGACGAAAACATCTTGGGTGAATACGGCTGGAAGGAAGTCTTGAAGCAGTTCCTCGACGAGGACCGGGCCAAGATGCTGGCAGCAGCCTGGGACGGCGACCGTTACAGCGTCTTCGAGGAGAAACAGACGAAGAAGCTTGTCCTGGTGACCCGCCTGCACGTGGATAGCGAAGAGCATGCGGTGCGGTTCTTTGGACAATATTCGGAGGCGCTTGAGAAGAAGCATTCGGAACGCACAAATTTGTTCCGCCGGCCGAACTTTTTTTCGTTTAATACGCCGGATGGCGGTGTGTTCCTGGATTGCCTGGGGACCGAATGCGTGACCATGGAAGGTAGCACGCGCAAAACCTTTGACGCTTTCACCAAAGAACTGGAGTGGCCTTTGGCGCCGCAACCGCCTGCGCACGTGGGGACCGTTCCGGAGAAGACGGCGGCGTTCTTTTCTCCAGCCGCGCGAGCCGGCGAAGGAGCTTGTGCTCCAAGCGCGCAAATCGCGCGGTGAGAAAAGGGTCGCGCGAATCGGCGCGCCGTCGCCCCAGAGCGGCAATCGCCAATTTGGCGAATTGAACGGCTTTGACCATGTCTCTGGCTTGACGCTCGTAATAAATCGCCAGTTGTTCGCACGCATGAACTCCATCGTGCGGATCGGCAGCAATTTCCAGCCAAATCGCGGCGGCGTCCGCGTGTTGGCCGCGGCGCTTGGCCATCATCGCGAGCTCGCGGCGCGCTTTGGGGCGGATTTCCGCTGGCAGTCCAATCGCCAAGGCTTTTGCGCATGCAGAGTGCGCGCGATCGTCTTCTCCACGCCGCTGAAGAAATCGCGATAACCCAAAGAGGTCAAGGCTTTCGATTTCATTCGCGGCGTTGGGCGCTGCAGAAAGAAGTTCGTTCATCTTGCAGAAAAGCGCGGCGAGCCCTCGCAAATCCATCTGATTGTGGCGCACGACTCCGGCCAGCGGCTCGGCGGGCCCGCCGCGCAAGTAGTCGAAATAAAATTGCGGGATAAGCGCGGAAGAAACATCGTTCTCGCGATGCCAGCCCAGACGCGGTGCGTCAAGGACGTGGCGTTCGAGTTCCACGAGCCGCACCGAACCGAGGCGGAGTTTCCACAACGCGCGCGCGGGATGCAGCAAATCCAGATGTGCCGCCAGCTTTGGTAAGGCGATGGAACGCGTCATGGTGAAACGATTTTCAAGCAACGGCCAATCGAACGATTTTCCGTTGAAGGTAACGAGCACGGGCCGCTCGGCCACACGCTGAGATAATTCCTGAAGCAGCGAATGTTCTTCCGCGAAGTCGCGCATAAAAAACTGCTCGACTTGCAATCCGCCCGCATCCCACCATGCCAAACCAATCAGGAATGCATACGTCCCGGTGCCGCCGGCGAGCCCGGTTGTTTCCGTGTCGAGGAAAAGCCATTTTTCCGGATCTTGCAATGTGGCGCAGGTCTTGCGGGAGAAGGATTCGTCACGTGTGCGTGAGAGTAATTCAAGCGTTGTGTCGGAGGGTTCGGCAAATTCGGGAGTGGAGAACCAATTTCGAATGGCGAGGTGATCGCCGAAATGATTTGTGGCAATACCGGCGCCGAGGATGCGGCCCAAGGAATCTTCTTCGTCGGGCGGTCGAATAGCGGCGGGACGCGCGGGCATTGGCTGGGATGGCTTCAGCGCAGCGAGCCTGGAGAATTTGTCAGCGGTGGCAGACATCTAGACACACAGCCTGTCAAGAATGGCGAGTGCGGCTTCTTTCGCGCGCGGGGCGAGATCGCCGGCGGGGCCCACGCAGGAGGGGCAGCCTTGTTCGCAGGGGCACGCGGCGATGAGTTCCCGGGCTTTTTGAACGAGGAGAGCGTGCGTTCGAAAGAGAGGTTCGGAGAAACCGATACCGGCGGGGTAGGCGTCGAAGAGATATAAATTTGGTTCGAAAAATTCCTTGGGGTTGGAAGAGAGTGCATCTCGCATTCGCGCCGGAATGAACTCGTCGATCGCGCCCGCAGCGGAGGAAGTGGAGTCGGGAGCGGGAGGGCGCTCACCGATGGCGGTGCCGAGGTCGCGGCGGTCGCACATAAGCAGAAGCGTGGCGACGGATTCGAGAGCGTGGAGCAGGCCGAACATGCCGCTTTGGCGCTCGCTGATAGTGAAGGAGAGTGATTCGAGGAGCGGGCGTTCTAGAGTGATCCAGTACGAGGTGGTGTGCATTTCGTTTTCGGGGAGTTCGAGTTTGCCGTCGCCGATATTTTCATGGCTGAAGAATTTTATTTTCTTGAAGCCAACGACCTGGGAACGGACGAGGACATCGCCTTGGGAATGAGAGTGCGCGGACGACTGGAAGGTCGCGGCGATTTCGAGGGGACGGACTTGGGCGTAGCGGACGGCGTCGGTGTAGTAATCCACGTCGACGCGTTTGACGTAGGCTTTGCGTTCCTTGAAGTCGAGATGTTCGACGTGATGCTGCTGGCCGCCGTGAATGTAGATGGCTTTCTCGTGGAGGAAAACCAGCGCGCTGGGGAAATCCACTTCGCCGATGACAGTGGGCTGGCCGGTGATGTCGATGATCACGAAATTATCGCTGGTCACGGAGCGCAGACTGACGGTGTTGGCAGGGTAGGCTTCCTGCGTCCAGTGATAGTTTTCTCCCGCCAAATGCAGATAACCAGCTTCGGCTAGGCGCGTGCAAAGATCGGAGAGATCGACATCGCCGAATTTATCGTTGGGAGATATCGGCAATTCAAACGCAGCGCATTTCAAATGGTTGATGAGGATTTCGAGGTTGTCCGGCTGTATGAAAGCGTGCTCCGGGGTGTTGCCGAAAAAATAGTCCGGGTGGCGAACGATGAATTGATCGAGCGGCGACGAAGAAGCCACCAGCACGGTGCAGGAGCTTCCACTGCGGCGGCCGGCACGGCCGGCGCGCTGCCAAGTTGCGGCGATGGTGCCCGGGTATCCAGCCATGACGACGGTATCAAGAGAACCTACATCGATGCCGAGTTCGAGGGCGCTTGTCGAAACCACACCACGGATTTGTCCATGGCGCAGGCCGCGTTCGATTTCGCGGCGTTCGTTGGGCAGGTAACCGCCTCGATAGCCGCGAATGGTTTCTGGTTTTCCCGGAAGCTGTGGATTTGCTTGCTGCAAATAGGTCAAAAGAATTTCCGTGTGCAGGCGCGAATTGGCGAACACCATGGTTTGCAGATCGCGTTTCAGAAATTCCTGGGCCACGCGCGAGGATTCATTGATGTAGCTGCGGCGGATGCCCAGCGCGCGATTCACGACGGGAGGATTATAGAAAACGAAAGTTTTCTCCGCGGCGGGCGCGCCGTTCGCATTGAGGACTTCGACCTCCGTTTCGAGAAGGCGTGCAGCGAGGTCGCCGGGATTGGCGATGGTCGCGGAGCAGCAGATGAATTGGGGATCGCGGCCGTAGAAACGTGCAATCCGGCGAAGGCGGCGGAGAACGTTACACAAATGGCTGCCGAAGACGCCGCGGTAAGTGTGCAATTCGTCGAGAACGATGTAGCGGAGATTTTCAAAAAGGCGCGTCCAGCGCGTGTGATGCGGGAGGATCCCAGTGTGCAGCATGTCTGGATTGGTCAGGACAATGTGGCCTTTTTCGCGAATGGATTTGCGGGCGTCGGCGGGAGTATCGCCGTCGTAAGTGAAAACGCCGAAGCGATTTTCCAGGCGCTGATTCAGGTCGTGGAGTTCGGCGAGTTGGTCTTGCGCGAGGGCTTTAGTGGGAAAGAGATAAAGGGCGCGCGTGTCGGAATTTTCGAGCGTCGCGTTTAACACCGGCAAGTTGTAACAGAGCGTTTTTCCGGATGCCGTTGGCGTGACGATGACCACATTTCTACCGGCGTGCACTGCTTCAGCGGCGGCTGCTTGATGAGTGTAAAGGCGGTGAATGCCCTTGGCGGCGTAGGCGGCCGCAAGATCAGAGTTCACCCAAGCAGGGAAGCCCGCCCACTGGGCTTCACGAGCGGGAAAATAGCGGATCGCAGTGAGCGTTTCACCGTTGAGGTCGCGGGCCGCAAAGGCGTCCAGAACTTCGTGGACGCGGGTAATGGCGTTCGACATTTCGGCCCTGCGAACGGCGAGCGACTCCGGCATGAAAGGCCCCTTCCTTAATTCGCCTTTTGTTCGCTAACGCTAACATGCGGCTTGGCACCGCGCAAGAGCAAATCAGGCCTGGGTTCGCAGGCGGAGGATGAGGAAAGCGCCAACGAAGAAGAGGATGGCGGAGGCGGTGAAAGCGCTTTGGACGTTGAAGGCGCTCCACAGGGAGCCGACTAGGAGGCTGGAGGCAAAATCGCCAACGGCGTTGACGGCGGCGAGGGTGCCAAAGGCCATTCCGTGCTGTTCCTTGGGAACCAGCTCGGCGGAGAGGGAATCCTCGAGAGGTTCTTCGGTGCCTACGTAAAGACCAGCCAGAATAAAAATCACCGCCAGCAGCCAGAGGGAATTTGTCCCGGTGCAAAGTAGAATCGCGGTGACTCCGGCAAGGGAGTAGCCGGCGGCGAGCACGGCTTTGCGATTGGGGACTCGATCGCTGAGCCAGCCGCTAGCGTAGGCGGAGCCGGCGGAGAAGACATTGTGCAGTGTATAGAGGCCGACGGCAATGCTGGCGGCGTGGGCCAAGCCGTGAGCGGGCGTCAGCATTCGCGTGGCGTAGAGGATCAGCAGGGAATGAGAAAAATCGCCGGCGCCGAAGACGCCTACAGCGAGAAGAAGACGCCGGAACGGAGCGGGAAGCTCTTTGAGGCCGAGGAGAAAGGGCCGCTGAGAGCGGGCGGTTATGGGGCGTTCACGAACGAGAAGCCAGAAAGCAGCGACGGCGATTAGCCCGGGCAAGAGGGTCCAAAGAAAAACTTTGCGGAAAGAATGGCCGGTGGCTTTGAGAAGCCAGAGCGCCGTGAGCGGGCCCGCGATGGCGCCGACGGTGTCCATCAGGCGCTCGAGGCCGAAAGCACGGCCATAAGCTCCCGGTGGCACGTCGGCGGCGAGCAAAGCTTTCTTCGCGGGCGAGCGTATACCGCGGCCGAGCCAAGCCGCAGCGCGACCGAAGAGCACATGATACGCATGCGTGGCGAAAGCGAACGACGCGGTCGCAAGCGCGGTGAAGGCGTAGCCAAAAACGGCGAGCGGCTTTCGGCGCTTCAGGCGATCCGTGAAATGGCCCGAGGCCAGCTTTGCGAAGCTGGAGAGACCGTCGGCGATACCTTCGATCGCTCCGAGCCAGGCTGGGCCTGCGCCGATGGCGGCCAGAAACGCGGGGAGGATCGCAGTGGCGGTTTCGTGACTCCAGTCGCTGAAGAGGCTGGTGAGCCCAACGCCGAGCACGGTGCGGTTGAGCCAGGGAGTATGATTAGTTGATTGAGCCACGGCAGAGCAGTTTAGCGTGAACAGTAGCTGCTTAAGAAATCAGGGAACTTCCGATTCGCGGAGTTGGCCTCGCAGTGGCGGCGTATCCGGTGCCGACATCCAGATTTGTAACTCACCCATGTCCCGCGAAACCGTGCGGCTGGCGGCAAGAAGAACGGCCCCCAAGAGAACACTACACAAGGGAATTACATACACGGCGCTGTGCAGGCCGACGGCGCGAAAGTGCTCGTTCAGGCGGCTGGCGCCGGCTTCAGTCATGGCCAGTCGAGCAAAATAATCGCTGAGTTTTCCCGTCAGAACCGGCCCGAAACTCCCGCCCAGCAAGTACATCGCAAAAAAGTAGAGGGCCATGGCGGTGCCACGAAGGCTGGGCGGAACGATGTCATGGATAGTGGCATAAACACCGGAATAGTAAGGATAGCTGAGCAGGCAGCCCAGTCCCATAAATGCACCGAAGAGAAGCAACTGCCCCGGCGGCAGGTTGAAGGCCAAAAAGATGAATATCGCCGCGAGAAACAGCGACGCTGAAGAAAGCAAAAGGCGCCCGCTGGAGCGAATCGCAGCAACGCGATCGCCAGCCCAGCCGCCCAACAAGAGTCCTGGAATGCCCGCAAGACCGAAAGTAATGGCAGCAAGTGTATTCGCTTCTTTGAGATTGAGAGAGTGAATGCGGCTGAGATACGCGGGCAAGAAAGTCGGGATCGCGTACATGTTGAAATTAGACAGTGCGCCCGTGATGATGATCCAGCGAATCGTGGGAATCTTCAAAACCGACCAATAGGGCGAGCCCTGGTGTGGCCGTCCGGCCAGCGGCGCGCTCTCTGAAGCGCCGCGCGGCGGATCGAATACGCGCATTGCCAGCACGGCAAGGAGCAAACCGGGAAGGCAGGCCACGTAAAACGCCATTCTCCAACCGTACGCGGCTGCGACATGGCCGCTCACAAACGAGCCCAGGAAATTTCCGATCGGCAGCCCCAGCATGAAGAGCGAAAGGGCCCGGGCGCGCCGTGCCGCTGGGTAAAGATCGCCGATGAGAGAGTTCGCCGTCGGAGCGCAAGTGGCTTCTCCCACACCGACACCCAGACGCGCGGCAAACAACGAACCATAACCCCACGCGAATCCCGAAGCAGCCGTCAGCAGGCTCCAGGCTGCAACTCCCAAGCTTAGCAACTGCGGGCGCTTCCAGCGATCAGACAGTCGACCGAACGGCACGCCGACCACCGCATAGAGGAGAGTGAAGGCGGTCGCCAGCCAACCGATCTGCGAGTCGGTCAAGGCCCATTGCTTGCGAATGGGCTCGACGAGGGCGCCCAGGATTTGGCGATCGTAAAAGTTGAGAAGGTTTATGGCAAACAGAATAGCCAGCGTGTAGCGGGCCCGATCCCCGAATTGATTCACACCCACCTCGCCCGCGGAGTGTAAATGAAAAGCGAGGAGGATTCTACAGCAGTCGGCTTGAAAGCGGGTGCGGGCGTTAGCAATTCTGTTGCACGAGGCGGCGCCACTACTTCTTGGCGGGGCGGTAGAGGATGACGCGGACTTTTTCGAGGGTGATTAGGCCGCCGTCAACCATTTCGTCGAGGCGGGGAAGAATCTGTTCGATGCGCTCGGTGGACTCGATGACTTCGAGAATGATGGGCAGATCCTGCGAGAGACGAAGAAGCTTGTCTGTGTGGTAGACGCTGGAGCCGCCATAGCCACCGACGCCGCGCAGCACGGTTGCTCCTGAAAAGCCGTCTTTGCGCAGCATCTCCACGATGGCTTCGTGGAGAGGTTTGCCGTGCCATTTGTCGGACTCGCCGATATGGATTCGCATCAAGGTGCGCTCGCCTTCAAATTTTTGGTGCGTCATGGTAACTCCGTGACTTCTAATTGGCCGTTGGTGCTAAGCCCGAACATTTATAAAGGGTTACAGGTATCGTGGCCGGGAATTCAAGTTTCCTGCAACTTTCCCTTGATTTTTCCCAAAAATCCGATACACTTGATTTTGTAGATAACTTCGCCTCGAGTGCGGGAGCTTGTTTACCCTGAGCAGAGCCGAAGGGCTCCCGCTTTTCTTCCGCCAGCCCTTTCGGCCTTTGCTACCCCTAAGCAACCTAAAACGCACTCTTTAGAATCAACGACTTACGGATTGCAATACCTTCACCTTGGTCTGGCAGTTGACTCCCCTCCTCACATCTGATTGGCCAGCCGGATGCCAGCCACGCTTAGCGACAAGCCGGCAACGACGCTTGACCCGACGTACACGGAAGCCCGGAGCCATTCTCCATCTTCCAGCATCTTGGCAGTTTCCCAGCCGAAGCTGGAGAACGTGGTGTAGCCGCCGAAGAAACCGACGCCGATGGCCACGCGCCAATCCGGCGAGATGACCATGCGATTCAACGTGAATTGGCCGATCAGGCCGAGAAGAAAGCATCCTGTCAAATTAACGAGCAGTGTGCCATAGGGAAAAGTGCTCCCCGCGCGGATTTGCACGAGGCCTTGCAGTCCGTAGCGCGCCAGTGTGCCAGCGGCGCCAAAAATTGCGATCAACGCAAGACGCAATGTCACTCCAATCCGTGTGTGAAATTCAGTAGTGGAAACGATAGCGCACTTGGACGAAGATTTCGCGCGGATTAAGGAAGTGGGTGCCGCCAAAGGTAAAACTGTTGTCAAGCAGGACGCGGCGATTGGCGACGTTGATGGTTTGCACGTTGACGGAGAATCTCTCGCCGAACTGCTTCCCGAGCGAAAGGTCGAACGTAGTGTGCGGCTGCAAGTGGCTTGGCGGCGAATCTCCGTTGGTGAAGCCGGAAGCGTAGTAGACGTCCGTCGACGCATAGGAATGGAATGGCAGATCGTACCGCGCACCGAGATGCAGGGTATGGCGCTGGTCGTGGTCAAGGAGAGAGAAGCCGTCACCAAAGGAAAAGTCGGTGAGGCCTCCGTTGATATTTCCAAACGCGAGGGCGAGCTGGTTTGAATAGGTCAAGTAAAGTTGGGCGCGATGGCGAATCTGGGGAGAGCGAAGCGTAAGCTCCCAGCCGTTGATGCGGGCTCCCTGAATGGTGATGGGGAAAAACAGGTCAGAGTTGTTAAAATTGTTGTGATCGAAGAAATTTACCGCGCGGGTAAGAAAATTGCTGGCATCCAGCGTCCAGCCATGGAAGGGAATTGTGACGCCAAACTGATGTTCTTCATCGCGTTCACCATGGAGCGGAATGAAGGTCAAGTTCTGATTGTTGGCGGCTTGCAACAGCGGGCCGGAAACAGTTATCAAAGGAGGCGCCTGATAGAAATGGCCGTAAAAGGCGCGGAAGACCCAGTTCAGTTTGGGAATCCGCAAAGATGTGCCGACGCGCGGGCTAGAGGCATTCTCAACGATCCCGACTGGACCAGTCAGAGTCTGGATCGTGCCCCCATCGAAATGGGTTTGCCGAAAGCCGGCGTCCACGCTGAGCCAAGAGGTGATTTTCAGTTGGTCTTCGGTGTACACCGCAAATAGACTCCCATGGGGATTTCCCTCGGACGGAGAAGTAAGACTCGCACATGTGGGAGGTTGGGAAGGAGGCGGCGGTGGAGCATTGCAAATTAAGTCAAAGAGTTGATGGTCCTGTTGGGCGAAGCCGTAGATGCCGGCTCGCAGATTGTTCCTGCTTTTGACCCACGAAAGTGTTGCTTGCCCACCTTCGTATTTAGAGGACCGGTTTTCGGTGGCGGAACTCGGGAAGTCCTGCAAAGTGCTTTGATAGTTTGCTCGGTTGTAGTGATAGAACGGCGAGATTGTGAGCATAAGCCCTGGACTGAACGTGCGAACCCAGGAAAAAGTCGCAAAGGAATCGTTTTCACGGTTGGCGTCGCGAAGGAACTGGCCTTGCGTACCAGGATCGTTTGCATCGAAGGGGACTTGATAGAAGTCCCGCCGCAACTGTGCGACCAGGCGGAACTGATCCTGCGAATCCGCGTTATAGATCAAAGAGGTGAAGCCGCCGAAGCCGTTGGCAGCATCGTGGATGACCGCAGACGTGGGAGTCTGCAAGCCGAGATTGGTGCGGTTCCCGTTCACGCTGGCGTAATAAGCGAAGCGATTCGTGTGGCCGCCAAAGTTGAGTTGGTCGTCGGTTTGATAAAAGTTGCCGGCGCTTAAAACGAGCTCGGCCTCATTGTTGCGCTCGAAGCCCGTACGCGGGGCAACATTAAAAATCCCGTAGGTGCGGTCGCCGTAGTCGGCGGAGTAGCTGCCTCGTTGCGCCTCCATGGTGTCAATGTCTTTTGGGTCGACTTGAGGGCCGAGATTGCTGGCGATGTTGGTGTTGGGAATGGCGACGCCGTCAATCAGCCAGGTCACTTGATGGCCCCCACGGACGTGCAACTGGTCGTGCACGACATACGAACCGGGAACGTAGTCGGTGATCATCGCGAGGCTATTGGCCCGCGCAGCGCCGGGCGTTTCCTGAATTTGCAGCCGGTCGACGAGGGTAGTCGGCGTGACGGTCTCGGTCTGGGCGGCATCCGCGGAGACAACCACGGTCTGGTTCTGTGTGGGGAGACGCAGCTCAAAATGCAAAATAGGTGCCGTCCCGGAGAGCACCGCGATGCCCTGCTGGTCCGCCACGAAGTTCGAGTCAACAACCGCGGCAGTATATTCGCCAAGGGGAACCGCATCAAAATGAAACTGCCCTGCGTCGTCCGTGGAGGCTGTCAGAGTAAATTCAGAGGCTTTCGCTTTCAAGACTACTTGGATACCGGAAACCGGGCGATGCTGTGGATCGTGGACAATGCCGCGCACTGTGCCAAAGACCGTCGCAAGGCCAGCGGCACCAAGCGCCAAAACAAGAAATACGACTAATAAAACTCTGCGCATGAGAACTCTTTCTCCTGAAAAGGATGAATCGCGCGGCGTCAATGCCGCGGTCGAGTTGATCAGCGAATTGAGGAGTGACGGCGGCCTGTCAGGCGGCCGCGGAAACGAATCGAGGAGGAGGAGAGAGGGGTTCGATGGCTCGCGGAAAATCCAGTGGCTTCGTTAATTCGATCGGTGAATGGATGGCTGCTACTGTTGCGGCTGCAACGGGCCGCGGCAACACGAAGATCATCGAAGTGAATAGAGAGCGCTCCGAATCATGGCAGCAAGACATCGCGCAAGTCATTATTCCAGGCATATCATGCCCACAATCCATGTGATTGGCGGCTGCAGGGGGAGCCTTCTGGTGATGATGCGCGGCGATCGGACATTGACCGGACGTGCAGCACGCCATGACATACGAAGCCCATGCGGCGCCCGCGAAAGGTGCGTAAAGCAATGCAACCATGAGCAAGCAAATGCTTGCGGAAATCGAACGGCGCCGAGTTTGACGCGCGGTGTGCATGGACATGACCCAATATTCGCCCTCAGGCACTATAGCGTGACACGCCATAGTTTGCAAGCTCGACAAAAAATGGCTGCGCCTGTGGCAACTCATTTTACGCCAGATACTGCCATTTTCGCAGTATCCGCGCCGATCCGGCGGCAGTTAGTCGGGACTTTTGTGGCAGGAGCCATCTTGACTTAGAATGCGGCGCGTCGCAGACTCAAATCATGGCACACAGTTACATACGCCTTGATTTTGGCACGGACGAGGAGAGGGCGCAGCAAGCGCGTCACAAGCTGGACGGCTGGAGGCAGGCTTTCCGCCTCGACAAGAAGCTGCAGTACAAGCTGGATCGGCCCGAGAGCGCGGCTGCCGAGACCCCTTCCAAGCCCGAACCCGTCGTAAATACAGCGCCGCCTGAGAAATCAAAAGGAAAAGCCACGGAAAAGACCAAGGGCAAGGCGGCTTCCGCCAAGTCGAGCGCGCAACCGGCGGAAAAAAAGACCGGAGCCGTCAATGGGAAAGTCAGCCTGCTCGTCCGGCTGTATTTTTCCTCGCACGAAAAGCTTTCCGAACAGCGCTGGCTGGACCGCATTCCCTCCGAGGAGCCGTTCAAGAGCGCTTCACCGAAAGTGATTCATCACGGCGACGCGGAATTTGATACGACCGACAAGCAATTTGAGACCTTGGTATGAGCTGTTTTTTAGGCGACGTCATCGGAATCGTGTAACGAGTCCAAATTGGCTGTATTGGCGAGGAGCAGTGAGTTTGGGCGGAAACACCAATTCAGACCGAGGGTAGTGGAAATCCGGTATAATTGAATTCCGCAGAGGCGCAATTCCGAATTCCAACTCGAGGGC
>WNFR01001042.1_pt1 | contig 28728 bp, 18 predicted proteins | sample 5400221 | NCBI WGS metagenome assembly WNFR01 (sample SAMN13153357, study PRJNA577476) | soil metagenome | isolation source: 40 cm soil under Madrone tree | place: USA:California | collected 2016-06-14
CCATTTTCTCCACTTGTCGGCGGACGGTCCTGTGGGCAATCCAGGCAGCCCCCATCGGGCGAACTGCTCGCGCCAAACGGTGCCGCCGATGTAGTAAAACATCGGGTCCGTCACACCAGGGTTGCTCACAGAAGCGGCCGAGAATAGATGAACATGACTGATCGCATATAGAGCCAGCCCCGCACCCCAACTCAAACCAGTTATACCGATCTTGCTGTTGTCAATAATTCCGGCATTATCTAGCGATTCAGTAATTTGTTGCAGACTTGCCACCGGTGACTGCCAGTCTTTCAGCGTGCTTTCAAACTCTTGAGAGTGACCCGTCGCCGGCTCATAATTCCTTGTTCTCTCCCACACGAATACCGCGAAGCCGTTTGCGGCAAGCACCTGCACCGGATATTCATCTCCTACCCCACCCCGCATGAATCCCCAGGCGCGATAAGTCGTGATGATGAGTGGGTACCGCGTACCCTTCACATAATTAACTGGCAGAAATAAATACCCGAAGGCCGAATCACCATACCGATTTGTCCATTCATACTTTTTTGCAGCACTGCGAATGAGCCTGTTGTATTCAGGGTTGGCGTCGGTAAGGACTTGGAGCCTACCGCCATGCATGCTTATGACTGCAGCTTCTGCGGGAGAGTCCGGTGTTTCGAGCGTACAAGCTAGATGCGTCGTTTTCGAGTCGGCAGTGCATTGGTAAAAAGTCTCTTCGCCCTTGGGGCCACGAATCACCTGAGTCTTGGGCTCCTCGATGTCCACTTTGAAAATGCCAGATTCTCCGTTATTCCCTGCTACAAAGACGACTTCCTTGCTTGAACTGGTCCACCACAATTGAGTGATAGTCCGAAACGTCGATGTGACTTGTCGTGGATCCGAGCCGTTCTTCCTAACAAAAATGGCGAAAGAATTGAAGCGATCACCGGATGGACCGGGTATATCTTCGATGGAAGCGATTACTGTCCCATCTGGGCTAGCTTTTTGTTGTTGATATGGGGTCGACAAATGATTCTTGAGGTAGTCGACATCTTCTTTACTTGCGTTTCGGATGGGTCGACCGTTCGAATCCACTACGAAGTACGTCGACGCACTGGGGAGTTGTGGACCTAGGTCTTGCTCCGTTTCAAGTGGGGCGATCGACTCGTTGAATGAATAATCGTAGACAACCCCTTCTCGAACCAGCTTCCTGAAAGCCGAGGTTCTCTCGGTGTCCACCGGTCCCACCTCAACTACTGCCGAATGCTGATCTGGGCCCCAACAAAAGGAGCGGACATCGCGATTCCGACGAAAGATCGGTACGCTGCGGGGGGCAGCAACAAACGTTCGCCACAACTGGTAATGGCCATTCTCGTACTTTAGGTGAAGAAAAGAATCGTTGTCCTTGCTCCAGGTTGGCTTGCTGCTTTGCCATTGGCCTATCTCGTCCCAGGGCGGATTTCCAGCTCCAGTCAAATCTTTGGGTCGCGACCGGCCATCGATCCTGATTGCGTACCACCTGGTACACAAACTGTTCGAGCCCACCAGAGCTCTGTGCAACTGAAACACGACCAAGCGGCCGTCAGGAGAAAGGCTGACATCACTTACCTCTCGCAACTGAATCAAATCCAGAGACCATACGAGGTGAGTGTGCGTGGTTTCTGGGAAAGAAGGCGATCTTGAAGTTAACTGGCAAGAATTGCCTCCCACACTTCTTGTATCAGGTAGGGGTTCTGCCGCAGCCGGAGGACACATGGAAACCCAATATACCGCAGCAAGAAAAATGGCTGTGATTTGTACACAGAAACGCCGACGTGTGACGAGTAGGTACGAAGCGCTCGCCGGAGTTAAACTCGTATTGACAAAAAGCATAAGCGGTTAGAACGCGAGCTTTAGCGCGAATTGTATTGATCGTGGAGCACCCACTTGATAGAGCGGACTAAAAGCGCCAGCGCCCTGTCCAGTCCCTCCACTCAAGGACTGTCCGAGCAACTGGTTGGACAATCCGAACTGCGGATTGCGAGCCGCAGGACTCCCTAGGTCTCCAACCGGGGGTCCAAAGTTAGGATGATTCAGGACGTTGAACATTTCCGCTCGGAACTGCAACTTCAGAGATTCTCGAATCGGGAAGTCGCGATGAATCGCGAAGTCCCATTGGGCCAGCCCGAAACCTCTAAGTCCATTTCGTCCAAGATTGCCCTGCCGGGTGGGAAGTTGCGTCTGTGGATCGAGTGGCGGGCTCATGAATGCGTTGGGATTGAAGCCTTTTCCTCCGGGGCAGGATACTCCCGCTGGAAGCGCGTAAAACTGGCCGCACTGTGCACCGAACAGATACAAGGGTGCACCTGTTAAGTCAGGGCGAATTAGGGTGGAGGCATGCAGGAGCTCGTTGAATTGGGAGTAGTACACATTCACTGGCACGGCCGAGTGAGCCTGAATGACGTTCTCCGTGGACCACTTTCCGACCACCGCTCTTAAGTATTCGTTGCTTTTGGGAGTCGGCAAATCGTATGTCAAGCCAATCGAAAAGGCATTTCGAACGTCGAAGTCGGAAGGACCGCGATTTTCATTTGCATTCAGTCCCGGGACAGCGAAGTTGGCGGCATTTCCATATGAGCCAGCCGATCCATCGTCAATTGAGTGCGACCATGCATAAGAGGCGAGGACTTGAAGCCCATGAGTCAGTCTCCGTTGGAATTGAATCTGCAGTGCATGGTAATCGGACGTCGCTGTATTGCTGACAAGATCCGCGTTGGCAAAACTCGCATTCGGGGAAGGAATTATAGCAGTCTGAAGAAGTCTCCTCCCACTGGCGCCAACATAGGAGATGGTGACCGTCTGTTGTACCCCTAACCCCTGTTCCAATGCGGCGTTCCATTGGAGCGCGTAAGGAAGTTCGAGAAGTGGATTGAACGCATAGAGAGTTCCCTGTGAAGCCAAGTTGGAGGCCGTAATTGGGGGCGGTGCGGCTGCCGAGGGAGTCAGTGGAAAGCTACCTCCGAAGTTGAACCCTAGAGCTCCGAATGGGTAGCTTCCGTTAAGCGCGTTGCCCGCTTCGGAACTGGCCAAGTCGTAAAATACGCCGAATCCTCCGCGAAAAACTGTTTGCCAACTCTGATTCTGATTCAGCTGATATGCAAGCCCGATGCGGGGCGCAACGTTTCCGTAGGTTGTCTTGTATGGTGGCGTACCAGGAGGTGCCAGAGCCAAGTTGGTCAGGTCACTGAGGTTGAAGCCAGTGACCGCATTGAGGGCAGGGCCGTTAATACTAGACGGCGCAAAATCAATATCCCATCGCACACCATAGGTCAACGCAAGTCGAGGGAGTACCCGCCAAGTATCCTGCGCAAAAGTCCCTAGATTATGAAACAGCAGCGTGGTTCCCCGAGCGGATTCAGTTATGCTAAAGAACAAATTGCCCGCTTCAGCAGAAGGCATGTCCAAAAATGAGGCGTCTTGGAAATAGGCACCAGGATCGAAAACTGGCGATAGCCTTCGAAAGTCAACGCCAAATTTCAAGCTATGCGAGCCTCTTTGCATAGAAACGCTATCGACTATGTTGATTTGACGCTGGACGTTCCGCACGTTAGCTCCAACAAAAAGTGAGCCGTTGCGACCCAATGCGAACACGTCGAAGAGAAAGGACGCGTTCTGGGCGGTGAAAGGACTCGGTAGGGGTAGGGATGCGAGAGGCACCGCGCCGCCAAAATTATCCAGAGTAGAACCGCTTAGCGAGTTCGTCCTGCTGTAGTTAAATCGAATGTCATTTGCCAGTGTCGGAGACACTGCCCAAGTCGCACCCACCGTTCCGGTTTGGGTTGTGATCCGAGACGAAAACAATGTGCTCAAAGAGGTTGTGTTTGCGCGCTGACGAAGCTCGGAAGGGGAGTAGTTGTATCTCCCAAAAAGCATGACCTTGTCGCTAAGTTTGTGGTCAATTCGGAGACTGTACGCATCGAGGCTGGCCGGGTTGGAATAGCTGGCGTTAAATTGGGCGATGCCGTTCCCCAAGTCCGGTTGCTTGGGGTCAAAAGGAAACGCGTTCAGATATGGTTGCAATGCTGGAATGGCACCTTGCCTAGCTGCGACATCGGGAACGGTTGTGAGAGCAGTTTGTGGCAGTCGAAGACGCAGTCCTTCATACGAAAAGAAAAAGAATGCCCGATCCTTGATGATTGGACCGGCGAAGGTTCCACCGAAATCGTTCTGTCGTTCCTGTGCCTTAGGCAGTGCGGGATTATTTGTAAAACCATTAAACCAATTGTTGGCGTCGAGCGCATCGTTCCGCAGATAATCGAAAGCAGTTCCGTGAAACTGGTTTGTTCCCGATCTCGTGACGATCGAGATTTGGCCTCCCGGTGTACGCCCAAACTCTGGTGCATAGGTTGAAGTTTGAATACGGAACTCCTGCATTGCGTCAACAGATACTAGGCTATTGGTTCCGCCGAGGACACTGTAGGAGCCCAGGGTACCCCCCACACCGTTCCCCGGAGGGAACGTAGTTGAGACTCCGAGGTTCGCGCTCACGCCGTCCACCATCCAGTAATTGGAGGTGGCGCGTTGCCCGTTGATACTGAATTGACCCGTGTCGGTACCATTGTTAGTGGTGAGGACGACTCCCGGAGTTAATTGGATCAAGGTTTGGAAACTCCGGCCGTTCAGGGGAAGGTTCTCTGCAAATTGCCGGTCCACTACCGTACTGACGGTTCCGTCGGTCGTGTTGATATTGATCTGATCGGCGGTCACCGTGATTGACTCGGAGAATGCACCAACATCCAGATTGAAATTCCTGCTTACCGTATCCTGCACGTTGAGCGTGATGTCGGTTACGACGATGGATCGAAAACCATCCTTGCTCACCGCCATGCGGTACCGCCCCGGCCGCAATCCAGTGACGACGTAAATTCCCGACTTGTTGGTGGTGGTTGCGGCCTTTACGTTGGTGTCGGAGTTCGTCACTTCTATTTTTGTGTCCGCGACCACGGCACCGGAGCGGTCCATCACCGTTCCTGACATGGTGGCGGACTCGGTTTGCGCGAGACTCACGATCGAAGTCAGGAGAATCACCGCGACGCAAACTGATCGAATCATGAAGCGGAATGCCGGCAATCGGGGGCGTTTTGTCATCGAGCGACCCTCTCTGATGACAGTATTCAAAGAGAATTCTGAAATATTCCCACCGCGCCCAAATATGTTTGAGAAATCTTGCCGAGGCTGTCTATGGATGATTGGCGGGAGTGCCGAGGAATGCACTCAACAACCGTTTGCCACTGGGCCGGCCGGCTTTCTTCTGGTCGGTGGGCTCCAAGGTGACAAACACCGAATCAATTTCGGCCAGGACCTTCGGATCGGTGATGGTTAGCACCCAGCGCCTTTGCGACTGATCGTCCTTGGCGAATGGGCCTAGATTGCGTAAGAGGTGAGGGTCGCCGTCTTTCTTTCCCCAGACGTAGAAGGCATAGGTTCCAGCGTCGGAGTGTCCCGAGGACAGGTCGTAGGCGTAAAAGACTAGGGACTTACCTTCGGTGTAGAAGACACGGCCGAAGGCGCGAGTAGTTTTGCCCCGACTATCGGTATCGTAAACGTCGATGATGTGGAGATTGCGGGCTGAGATCAAGTCTCGAATGTCGCGTCCCGCAGACAGGAGCTGGCGTTCGCGATCGATGCTGGCCGACTGGTCGGCAAGTTTTTCATTGAGGCTTTGAATTTCTTGCTGCTGCACGGTAGTAACGGCTTCGCTGGTCCCCAGAGTTGATTGCAGTTTGGCAAGCTCCGTTTCAACCTTGGTCTGGTTGGCACGGGCGAGGTCAAGCTGCTGTTGCAGTTCGGCAATGGCGCGGGCGGACTCGACTTTATCTTGTCCCAAGGTGACAGACCTGTGCTGTTCTTCGTCGAGCTGTCTGCGCAAGCCTGCCTGGTCAGCTTGGGATGATCGAAGCGCCTCTTCCAGCGCAACCTTGGTGTCTTGCGGCTGAGTTGTTTCCTGGCCGAGAACCTCGGTTGACATGTTCATCCCGGTGGCATTGAAGCGAGGTGCAGTGCGCCCGGTCGGGGCTTCAGCCTTCTGAGGCGCGCGTGTCCGCACTCCGGGGAATCTAGTTAGGCCCGCGCCCAGCACCAGCACGGCGACTGCCCCTACAGCGACCCAGACCGGAATCATGCGCCAGGAGTGGACTCGTTTTTCTGGTGAACGCCTCGCATTCTGGGCCGGATTCGAAAACCGGGCTCCCTCTTTGCCGACTCGCCTGAGAATTGCTTTTCGCAGGCGCTGATCTGAGGCTACGTCTCGCGGTATCTCGAAATCAGGATGCTCCGGCAGCCACTTGGCGTGGATCTCTCCGACATCTGCGAAGACGCAACGGCATTGCGCACACTCTTCCAAGTGTGACTTCAGCCGTTGCCAATCATCGTGGCTGATTTCACCCACGGCCGCCAGTGCCGAGAGCTCTTCAAATTGGTCGTGGTTTAAGATGTGCTGCCTCCAAAGGGATTGGCTCCGTTGGCGTGTCGTTCTGTTGCCGTGATGCTTTATTGGTGCTGATAAACTCTCGCAGCTTCATCAGTCCGCGATAATAATGATGGCGAATCGCGGCCAGCGTTTCGCCGGTTCGTTGTGCCGCTTCTTCCAAGGTCAGTCCCTCGAAATAAACCAGGGTTATCGCGGTCTGTTGATTCGGCTTGAGTGAATGAATTGCCTGCTCCAGCAGGCGACCGACTTCCGCCGTTGACAACCCCTCACTTCGATTTCTGCCAGCCGAGAACCCAAGCGGATTCAGGTCGTCCACATCGAGCTGCGAATAAAATTGTCTCTGCTCCAAGTAGTGGCGACGGTTGATGCTTCGGCTGTACGCGTATTGCAACAACCACATCTTGAGTGTGCCGCGAGAGGAGTCGAATTGTTCCGCTCTCTTAAAAATATCGGTAAAAACGATTTGGACGACGTCCTCGGCTTCGCCTTCGTCTTTTACGATGCGCAGAGCCACGCTGAAGACGAGCCGCTGGTAGCGGTCCACGATCACGGCCAAAGCATCATGGTTGCCGGAGAGCAGTTGCCGAATTAGCTCAGGGTCCTCGACTCCCTGGAGTTCGATCCAGGAGAGCCCCTCTTTCCGAAGAGCAAAGCGCATGGTCTTGTGGGCTCGGCCCGCGCGGGAACACGTCCATCGCAGCAAGCAAAAGGTTACAACGAAAAGTCACCATTAAAGATAAATAAATTTGTAGAGATGGGTGGGAAGGATAGACCAATTTGGCTGGAACCATATGTTCGGCGGTCGTTATTCCGTTTCATTTTTCCGCGCGGGAACGATCATTGGAGTAGCATCCTTGTTCCACGTTGGTTGGTGAGTCTCCCGTCGACACGATCCGTTCCGGCCAGAGCAGCTTCAAGCTGAAATATTAGGAATTTCGGTCACGAACGATCCACAGTCTTTACCGATGTCCGCTTTGGACGGCTATGAGCCCAAATGAGGAAATCGGCAGAATCAATGGGGAGCGACCTCGCCTGCTGGCTTTTTCTCATTTTTCTCCTGAAGCTTGCGCATTTCATGCCAACGGGCATACTGGTCTGCCTTGGCTGGATCAAGGTCTTCCTCGCCTTTTAGCCAGAAGCGGAGCCAGTCCACCGTTCCGCCCTGCGATGCTAGCCGTTGAGCTGGGTTTTGGAGGACATGTGCTCCGTGTTCTATATCGGGAATTACGTATAGCTCGACAGGCTTGTGAAGATATCTGAGATTGGAGAACAGTTCCCAAAAGTCAAGAAGGCCAGAGATAGGCCCTGAGTCAAGTTCAATTCTTAAAGGCGTGTTGATTTTGTCAGCATTGAATCCAGGAGCATTGCGTATCCACACCGGCAGACCTTTGCCAAAAGGGGCAGCTCCCGTGTCCTTTTCTAGTTCCGTCCGGCCTACACTATCGCTGAGAGCATATTGGACGTAACTGCCGTCGATGCCATCTGCGATCACTGCGGCAGCGATCGGCATTGAAGAATGCGTCAACGCGAACGTTACATGCCAGCACGTACGACTGAATCCAACCAGACCTATTTTGTTTCGGTCCGCTAGTCCTATTCCGGTAAAATGCTGAATGGCGCCTTCATAGCCAGCCACAGAGATCTCAACTTCACGAGGAGTCGCGAGAGAGTCTGCCTCTTCAACATCGGGACCTCCAATCTGCAACACCGCAATATCGAGATTCGCAAGCGGTTGGGCAGCAAAGGCTGTCGTCAAGTTGCCGGCGCCGCTTAATGAAAATTCACCGGATGCATACCCATGCGTCTGTATGACCAGCGGAAATCTCTTCCCTTCTTGGTAATGAACCGGATAATACAACAGCCCAGTCCAGGGTTTTCCATCGCTCGCGGTCCAATGAACGACCTCAACTTTCCCCAGCGTGAACCTTGTCCTGAGTTCAGCGTCGACTTCGAGAATTCTGCGCTGCTCGCCACTGTTCCTATCCACAGCGACGATTAGTGGAGGTGTACTCGCATCCTGCTTCACCTCGATCTGAATTGGAGGCGGCTGTTCCTCTTTACTCTCATCGATGCGAGACCAAACGCCTGCGATGAATCGAAGGAATGCTTTATCGTTCTTGGATTTTTCTGAGGGGTCACCCAATTCGATGACGTCATTCTTGCTCCAACGAAGTGGCGCATACCCATATGTGAGACTACTTTGCCCTACGGGAAGCTGTTGGAAATCCGCGGTGAGGATGTCGACAATCGTCACCGAACGACCGGCAAGCCCCTCCGTGTCTGCACGCTTGACCGGCAGAAAGGTGGGGCCAACAACTATATGCCGGCTGTCGGGTGACCATATTACTCGAATAGCGCCGAATGCTGGAGCGTTCCAAAGCGGCCTAATATCGTGACGTCGAATGTCGATGATGTTTAGCTGTTGAAGCCAGTTGGCTTCCTCTGGGTGACGTCGCGCCGGGGGCAAATGAAAATTCCTGAATATATCGTTCGTATAAGAGTCCCACTCCGGAGGCGCGGCAGGCACAGGCCTTGTCGTGATTGCATACCGCCCGTCGGGCGAGAGAGTCAGAATATGGGGCGGAAAGCTCCACTTTTGATGGCGCTCGACCAGCCTATGTGAGGACCCAGAACTCATGTCCTGGACAAAGGTCTCGTATTGATCGCTCGCGAGAAGGCCATATCCGCTGTCGTCCAGCAGAGTCCAAATGGATTCGCGGGTTACAGCGAAACCCGTGCGGCGCATTCTTCTCGGCGCCGATTTGTCTCTAGGTGTCTCAGCCGTATAAACAAGCGTTCGACCATTTTTACTGATGTCATAGGCAACGATGGGACTGCGATGGTGTGTGAGTTTCCGTAACTGCTGTGTTAGTGGATCGACTACGACAACCTGAGGCACCTCTCTTCCATCATCCCAAAGGAAGGAAATTCTTCGATCCTCAAGCCACCGCAGACCCTTGACGAGATCGGAAAGTGGCTCCGTCGAACGAGTAAACAGCTTGACGATCGTGGGCTTAGTCGGTGCCTCCAGGCTCGTGCTAGTACCGAAGCAAAGGTCAATCCAGCTTCCATTGCGAACGAGATCTCCTCGTTGCAACACGAAGACATAGTGTTTTTGGTCAGGTGCGAACAGGATCGGATCCGATCCTCGGAGACCGAGTCCAATCAACTGGTGCGCCGCGATAGCATCCGCAACCGCTAATGGACGTTTTTTGTTCATTTCCGCTTCACTCGCACACAACCGAGCCGGAAAAGAGAGCGCTGTAGTCATTGCTAACAATACACATGTCAATCGACGACTCTTGTGCGACACAAGCGGTCCTTCGGAAAACGGAAAGAACTCATTGAGTGAAGACAGCGGTAGTGCTCGGAGAGACTTGGTGTAGTCGATCATCCCCTGGACTGGCTGCCATATCTGTCGCGAGGTCATTGTTGTGTGCAATTTTCGTGTTGGAGGACGCCTCCCAACGAATCGGGGCGGACCTTTCGAGTCTTTTCAGAAAGACAACTTTAGCGAGACCTGAAGCGATCGGGGGCCACCTTCGTTAAACAAGGCGTTCAACCCACCTCCGGCGCCAAGTTGAGAATTTAGCATTGACACTGACGATTGGCCAAAGAAAGGAAACAGCTCAATCAAACCGGGTGGATTCCAAAAATTCGGATGATTGAAAATATTAAATGCATCGCCACGTAGTTCCAGATTGAGCGGCTCTTTGATCGGAAATTTTCGGCCAATTGAAAGATCTATCTGCGTTAGGCCGAAACCGGGTATATCGTTTCGGCGTTCTGTTCCTTGGCGCGCGGTGGAAGGAATAGAGAACGCAGCGGGATTCAAAATCTTTCCGCCTGGAGCAGTTGAGTCCGAAGTCCAGAACGGCCGTCCGGGCGCGAGATCGGGGCGGGAGGACGCCAAAAAGCCCCCGGGCGAGTTGAACAGGATCTTTCCGTTGAATGGTAATCCCGTCCGCGCTACGACCACCGTGTCAATCGACCAGTCCTTCATCACCAAGGAAAGGGGCTTCCACACGGCAGCCGTGGGAACTGTATAGCTCAAGCCTCCTGAAAAGCTATGCCGGACATCGAAATCGGAGGAGCCACGATCACTTTGGGCAGAAATGACGGTGTGTGACACAGCGTTTGCCGTATCATCAGAAGAGTTGTCCAGCGAGTGGGACCAGGTGTAATTAAGCAGCATTTGTAGGGTTCGTGATAAGGAACTGCGATATTGCAATTGAAGGGCATGATAGTCAGAATTCGCATTGTTCATCGCTAGCTGAAAATCGGAAGCGAAGTTGGAATTGGGCTGCAACAATACTTCTTTCCGAAGGAGGCCCCGTCCAGCTTGCCCAACATAAGTCGCAGAAACTACTTGTTTGGCTCCAAAGGATTTTTCCAACGCAACATTCCATTGATATGAACGAGGAAGCCTCAGATTTGGATCGAAGCCCTCCAAAAAGCCCGAAAAAGGAGGCTGGGCAGCGATACTAGGGAGAAAGGGCGTCACGTTTGCCACAGGCAATGAGAGACCCGGAGTAAATAGGCTCGCAAAATTCGGGAACGCTCCGGCAAGATCGGCGGCGGAGCCCACACCAAGGTCGTAAAAAATCCCACCACCCGCACGAAATACGAACTTTCCGTCATCGGTCAGGCTGTACGCGATTCCGACACGTGGGGCTAAGTTGACATAGCGGGTCTTCCATATCGAGGTTCCAGCCGGCGCAAGGGCAAGCGCCGCGGGATTGTTAACGTTTTGCCAGGATGCCAACATTGTTCTATTGCGACCGGAAGGCGCGGGACTCAATTCCCAGCGGAGCCCGTAAGTCAACGTTAGTCGTGGGGTTACTCTCCATATGTCCTGACCGTAAAGCGAAAGAGATTGAGTCAATAGATGAGCAGTTGCACTTGTATTGGCAAATAGATCCGCCTGTCCTGAAGAGAGAAACGATTGAACGCTACTCGCGGAAAAAGCAGGTTCATGTTGATCAGGTATCTGGTCAAGAAAGATAGCCCTATAGTCTCCTCCGAACTTCAACTGGTGTGTTCCTCTGATCGCCACGAGATCATCGGTCACGTTAAGTTGCTTGGTTCTCGCATCCAATAGGGTCCCGATCAAATAAAAGCCCGTGTCATTTGTTCCGAACCCCGCCAGGGAAGTAGCTGAGGGCAGCGAACCAAGCAACAGCGCAGGATCTACTGGACTGGCTCCTCCGAATGAGTCCAGAGCAGCGCTGTTAGTGACACTTTGCGTCGAATAGTTGCCACGAAGAAAATTCGAGACTTGGGCGCTCACCACCATGTTGAGACCAACGGTCACGGTTTGGGTCCCGACTCCCGTAGTTTGAACATCCGAAAGAGGATTACCACGTTGCGTGGATTGCGAGGGGGCTCTGTTATATCGTCCGAAGATCGAAAAGCGCTCATTGAAAGTGTGATCGATGCGCAGACTCCCGGCATCAAGCGTTGCCTTATTGGCGAATGCCCCCGTGAATTGGCCCGTGCAGGTGGCTGATGAAACAGGACCATTAGGTTTTGGATAGGCTTCGAGAAACGGGGCGATTGCCGCTGAGGGCGAGCAAGCTGGCACGGTAGAAGCGATGTAGGGAACCTGAGTTTTCTGCGTCGAAGGTAGATCCAGTCGTGCGCCCTCGTAAGAAGCGAAGAAGAACGTTTTGTTTTTCCAGATTGGTCCACCCAGCACCGCGCCAAAATCGTTGTGATGTTCGGGCGCCTTCGGGATCTGAGGAATAGCTGCGTCGCTAAACCAGTTGTTCGCATCCATGATAGTGTTACGAAAATAGTCGAAGGCCGCGCCGTGAAAATCATTCGTACCGGAGCGCGTGGTGAGGATTACTTGCCCCCCCGGAGACTTCCCAAACTCCGGCGAGAAGGATGAGGTTTCAATTCGGAATTCCTGCAAAGCATCTACAGATACAAGACTGCTCGTACTTCCGAGGACGCTAAAGGCTTGCGCCGAACCCGTTCCCGAGGCTCCCAGCAACCCACCCCCTCCAGTGCTCATGCCAAAGTTCGCTGATACCCCATCAATCGTGAAACTATTGGCGTCTGTACGCTGACCGGCAATGCTGAATTGTCCGGGAGAGTTGTTGATGTTTGGCACTATGGCGACACCTGGGGTCAGCTGTAGGAGTGTGTTGAAGCTGCGACCGTTCAGTGGAAGATTCTCGGCGAAGTTGCGATCAATCACGGTGCCGACCGAGGCGTCCTCAGTATTTACCTTGGTCGTGTCAGCCACCACGGTGATCGAGGTTGAGACTGGTCCCAGCTGCAACTGAAAATTACGGCTCAGCACATCTTGGACATTTAACACCAAATCCGTGAGGTCGATCCTTCGAAAACCCTCCATGGCGACACTCACGCGGTAGCGCCCAGGTTTTAGACCCACTACCACGTAGAGACCAGCATTGTTCGTGGTTTGATGAGCGCTCACATTCGTTTCAACATTCGTGACCTCCACGGCCACACCCGGCACTACTTTGCCCTGTGGATCTGTGATGAGACCTGACAGAGTGGCGGCTTCGGTTTGACCGAAGGCGGAGGTTGCAAGAGCCAGCAAGCACAGAATGAGAAAGAATAGAGGAAGGGCTGTCCGGCATAAAGTCATGTGGAGCTCCAGATTCCGTGGGTTTACTTCACAGTCTCCGAAGTAATGCCTTCGCGAAATGCGGTTTGTACCAATTGGGAAGAAAAGAGTAGGAATAGGCTCGGGGCCACTAGGCGATAACTTGGGTGAAAACCGGAAAGAAGACTTGATACTCCCTTTGCGGGTGGGCTGGCAAAAATCATTTTTATCAGGGATGGTTCGCTTGGGTTCCAAGGTAGGCGTACAGCAACTTCTGGCCTGAGGGCTTGTCCCTTCCAGGGGAAGGCTCGACCGTCACGAAAACTGACTCGACGGATTTAAGCAACTCCGGGTTGTCCACGCGCAGGACCCACCGTTTCTGCACTTGATCGTCAATGTGAAAAATGCCAAGATTCTTGACGCTGCTGCTCGTACTCCGGTTCTGTCCCCAAGCCTGAAACGAAACCTTAGACACGGAACCCTTTTGAGAGAGGTCGAAGGCATAGAAAATTAGCGACTTTCCTTCGGTGTAGAACACCCGGCCAAATGATTTCTTTGACTTGCCCTGTCCATCCAAGTCCGCCACGTCAATGATATGAAGATTGCGGGCACCCATGAGCTCGCGGACATCGCGGGCAGCGGCGGTCAATTGCCGCTCACGTTCTACGGCGGCCTTCTGATTCTCGACTTCCTCAGACAGCTCCTTGATTCGGAACTGCTGATCCACTAGTCCGGCTGTTAACTGGTCGTTGTCCTTGCTGAGCTTTTCGACCTGGGTCCTGACCTGACCGAGTTGCTCTTCATCCTGTTGACCCTTACTCTGAAGCTGTGCAGCCTGGTCCTTCCATCGTTCCGATTCTTGCAGAAGTTGGAGGTAATTCGCCTGCGCTCGGGCAAGCTCACGCCGCAAGAAATCCAGTCGTTTTTCAGCGTCCACACTAGCTTGTTGAAGATGAGTGACGGTCACGCTACCCTGATCTGAGATCCGTGCGCTGGAATCGGAAGGCGCAGTTGTGTCCAACCGAGCGGCAGCGACAAGGGTGGGCTTGAAACTAGAAGCAGGCACCTGACTGACTGCCAAGCGAGAGAGCACCTTCGGAAGTACAACAGTTGAAACCACGACAATGAGTGCGACGGCGGAGGCAACACCCAGGGCATACGGACGCCAGTTTCTGAAGAAAAAAGAAGCCGCAATTCGTCGTTTCTTCTCACCCAGCGCTTCGGGGGTGAAACGTACGCCTTCGGCAGAGGCTCTCTCCAAGAATCTCTGCCGATAACTTGCGCCCTGCAACTGCTGGAGATCCCCGTCGCTCGTGGAAGACTCGGGTAGCGGTAGTTCATCCAGGATGAAGTTAAACTGATCGCTGGTGCGTCGGCATGCAGCGCAGCCTCGCAAATGTTCCAATAATTCCCCGTGTTCTTCAACCGACAATTGACCGATAGCAGCTAACGCGGCGAGCTCTTCGAAATCTTCATGCTTTCGCATTGCCCATCTCCTTACGTCCAACCCTCGCCTCACTTCCCCGATCCGCTTCGGATAGGTGATCGCGCAACTTATCCAGACCACGGTAGTAATGATGCCTGACGTTACCGAGAGATTCCCCTGTTTCCTCGGCGATTTCTTTCATCGTGAGTCCCTCGAAATAAGCCAAGTGCAGCACACGCTTTTGGACTTGACTGAGGGCTTGCAGGCCCCGCTGAATAAGCTCTCTAGCCTCGTGGGAAGCGGGAATGCCTGCCCCTTCGGCCGGCAGGGTGTCCTCGATGGCAGTGATATCCATGCTGGCATAGAAGTGTCGGACCTGCAGTTGCTTCCGCCGGTTCATGCTTCGATGGTAGGCGTAGCGCAAGATCCACATTTTAGTAGTGCCGCGCGTCGGATCGAATTGGGCCGCCAGTTTGTAGATTTCCATGAAAACGTTTTGCATCACGTCTTCCGCTTCACCAACATCGTGAATTATTTTCAAAGCGACATGGAGCACCAGGCGGTGGTAACGGTCAAATAGCACACCCAGGGCGTCGCCGTGTCCAGCCCGCAAATGAGCAATGACGAGTTCATCCGCCAGTGACCGAAGGCCGTCGAAAGACAGATCGCAAGGCTCTTTGATGTTGAACTCGTCTCTCGTCGCGGGGCTCATGTGATTGACCGTGACCCTTAATCCCGGGTAGTTTAGTATGGAACAAGCACCAATTGTCCACCAGAACATTTCTTTTTGTGTGTGGTACAAACCAGCCGTCTCCACGGCAAGACTGCAAATAACATCAAGGTACACGTAAAGAAGAATGAGGAAGTAAGGGAGTTTCTGTTGTTCGCGACCCCGAGGGGTCGGTTGTGGGCTTCGGCCCTTGGTGTTTCAGGATGAAGTCAAAAGTCCCCGACGTGGATTGGCGATCCCTCTGATCTAGTCTCGGCATTGAGAGTCATCACTGGAAAATCGAAGGTCCGGATGTGCCCAAGCGCTTTCTACTCCACTGACATCCGCGCTTGTGTCTTTTTCCACAGGCGGAACTCAGGCGGCTCTTCGAAACGAAACAATGATCGTGTCGCGTTTCGCAAAAGGTCGAAACCCGCGGCTATTGCCAGAGTGAGAGGTTTCGGTCATGATCTCCCAACCATCGTTCAACGTGGTCGCAATGTGCTTATCCATCGTCTGCATGCTCGGCAGCAGCCTTAGCCGATAGTATTTCCCCGTCCAATTTCTCTCGTATGTAAAGGATTTCACTTTCATCTTCGTCACCACGGGCCTATTTCCCAGCTCCCTTCGCTACTAAAGCGATGGCCTAGCATGAATGCCCAGAAATTGCTCCCAGTATTGTAGGCGAACAGATAGCGAAGCACAAGCGGGGTTGCGCGACCCGCCTGGGTGAACTTGCGACGATGAGCGTTAAGGATTCCGATTCGGACGTGCCGTATTTGACGAAAGCATTTTCTCAATATTGTTCCTGAGCGCGATCTCGGCGGGGGAGCCGGCCTTCCTTCCCGGCCAGGCTAGGAAATCTTGGTTCTTCACCTGATGCTCGTGACCGCCGGGAGCGTCTACGAAGCAGTGGCCGCCGCACTCGCCGTTTTGCGAGGAGACGAGTGGGTTGGCCAGATTGGAACTGGCCTCACGACGGTCAGTGTCAAGGTTTCAATAGCCTGCAATCGGGCCTCGCCGTTTGGACCCAGTGTCATTTTCGCAACCGAGCTTCTCGCGCTTTGAAAATAGCCGGATCGCAAACAGCTGTTCCATTTGAGCAAAGCCCTGGCCGAACGTTGTAAATTGAGCTTTGGCCGTGAGCCGGTACTCTGCTTTATTGAGGGGGCTGTCGGCCTCAGGATTGGGTGTTGCGGCTTTTTCCGAACGGTTTGGATAGGCTGTCGCTACGGCAACGGGGACCAAGATGGCGGAAGAGGCACGTCCGAATGGCGGCGGCGTTCGTGTTAATACGGTAGACCGTCTTGGCAGGCGAATAAGTCCTCCTGTTCTCAGAGCCGCTGAAGAGATCGGGCGACGTGCTATATGCCATGCCGAAAAGCTGCTCATCGATCCTGCCGTCGCCGCAAATCTGCTCGAAGAGGCGGCAACGGCAGTCTCGCGCGCCATAAGCACGAAACCAATGAGCCAGTATCCTGTCCGAGATCTCCAGTCGTATCTCTTCCGCGCTTTCCTCCGCCGCGTGAATAAGAGACACAAGCGAGACTTATCTATGGCGCAGGCGCTCCAAATCGATGCACTGGCATCGCGTAACTCGGTTGATCCTCGGGCATCATTAGAGCAGAAAATTCTGATCGACGAATTCCTGATGCAATGTGATCCTGCGACTCGTGACATGTTCTGCCGACGTATTGAGGGCTTTTCGTGGAAAGAGATTGGCTGGTCATACCGAATATCGAGTCACGCCGCGGAATCGAGATTCAGCCAAATATTCCAGAAGGTCAGGGGAAGGCTTGGATTGAAATGAATCGGGCAATGCCGCGCCTGTTTCGCAGGTCCCAATAATGAGAATAAGAATTACAGGACGTGATGCCTTTGGGAAAGAAGGGAAGCTACTCGCTTTCGCCCGCTTCTATCTTTCTGAGACTTTTCCCAACCCGGAGCGCACGGGCTGCCCACCCGATGACGCACTCAGGTTGTTGGCGATTCGGCCCCTGCAAAGCGACGGATCTGTGGGCGAACATCTGACGTGCTGCTCGCCATGCTTCAACGCGTATATGGCTCATCTCGCTGAGGCAAGGGCTGAAGCGATTCAGCGCCAGAGAATTCGCCGGATTACTTGGGTCAGACGTTGTGCAGCCGCCCTTGGCGTCGCAGCCATTTTGGTAATTGCTGCTTACTTATTCGTTTCCAAGCGCCGGACCGCACCGATCATCGCCCCGCAGACGCCCGCGCCAATTACCTCGCCCGGAACGCCTGATCAGACCCAGACAACTGCGATGTACGTTCCGGTTGTAATTGATCTCACTAACGTGTCTCCGACACGCGGCTCCAAACAGGTCCCTGGCGGCTCTGTCCCGCAAATAATTCCTTCGGGCTCACCGCTAGATTTAAGCCTGCGGTTGCCGCTTGGAAGCGAAGAGCGCCTATTCTCGATAACGTTGAGGTCCGGACGACATATCGTGTGGTCGGAGTCAACGCAAGCACGTCGGCAAAATGGTGACACGCTTTTGCGCGTTCACGCGGACTTGAGGGACGTCCCCACAGGACGTTATGACCTGCAGGTTGCGTCAACCGGGAGGCGTCTTGGCGTACCAGTCTTGATAAAGGGTGGGTTGCCCGAAAACAAGGAACAAAAACGATGAGAGTCAGGAGAATTACGTTCGGCTTAGAGAACAGGACGCACATTACCGTGTCGAGGCTGAAGCTCGGCTAGTGTGAAATAGGACTAAGATGCCGGCAGAAGGCCGGGTCGGTCTCCATTGTTGAAGGCATCATCGGATCAACGGTCTATGTTGAGCGGCAGAATTGTCGTCGTAATGATTTGCTTCCTCGTCGCAACCGTGTCTAATTCGCGCCTACTTGCTGAGGATACGCCAGAAACCCTTTTGCAGCGTGGACTTTATTTCACCGACTTATACAACTGGCATGCTGCGCGCCCGTACTTCACAAGGTCTCAACAAATGTTTGAAGCGGCGGGTGACAAAAGAAACGCGTTATACGCGCAGTTAGGAGCAATCAGAGCGGGCGCGGACCCCGCCCCAATCCCAGAACTTTCATATAGGCTGGATCAGGAACTCGCCGCAAATCCGGTCTTGCAATCTGATAAGGAACTTCGGATGTTCTGTCTCATTGTTAAAGGCGATTTCGACGGGGAAAGCGACACGCCCGCGATGCGTCGCGATTGGACGGAGGTAGTGTCGCTGGCACGAGCACTGGGCAATACAAAGTGGGAATACCGCGCGCAAGGGCAACTGGGGTTTGCGGACTTTCATGACGGGGATCTGCCTGGCGCCCAGCGGAATGTTGCCCAAGCATTGATCGGTGCGACGAAAACTGGCGATATCGGCGGCGAAATCTTCTATTTGTCCGCCACGGCATACGGCCTAACAAAGCAAGGCATGAACGATCAATCGATTCAGTACGCGGATCGGGCTATCGCAATCGCGGATGCAAATCCGGACGCTGGATATCCGATAGTCGCGCACCAGGCACGGCTATTGGCAATGGTTCAAGCTGGCAAAATCGGCGCAGCACAAGAAGAGTTGAAGAAGCTACTAAACCGCCCTGAAGCTCAAGCCAGTGAAGACCAACTGTCGGAACTGAACTCAACAGCTTCCCAAATAGCCCGCTCCCAAGGCGACCTACCAAGGGCCATTGCCTATCTCAGCGAGGCTCTCCGGCACGCGGAGATCATTGACAACAAGAATGCAATTCCGCAATTCCAGAGCGAACTGTCGGATCTGTATCGACTGAGCGGAAATCTATCACAGGCCGAAGTGCTTGCACGTCGCGCGGCCGAGTCCGCGCAGGCGGGCGGGTACATCCCCCAAATCCCGAAGTTGCTGAATGTCTTGGCCCAGATTCAAGTCAGCCGTAAGGAATACGTAGAAGCCGATGAGACCTACGACCGCGCCTCCACGATTCAAGATGTAATGATCGGCAACGCCGACAGTGCACTCGGGAAAACGGCTCTCATCAAAGGTGTGGGCGACTTGTATGAAAAGCATTTCGGCTTGATTGCTGAACACGGTGGTGATCCGGCAAAAGCTTTCACCGTGGTCGAGCGGGCTCGCGGACGAGTAATGACAGATCTTCTAATGTCCGGAGACAAAACCTCTCCCGAGTCTCTGGCTACGGAAAAGAATATCGCACGGCTGCGCCTGCAACTCACCGCGGCGCATTCGGACAAAGACATCGAAAAGCTCCGAGACCAGATCTTTCTTGCCGAGCAGTTCAGATCGGTCACTCCTGAAGTCAGCATCCTGAAAGCACGGGAGCACCAGGTCATCACCAGTCGGCAACTGCAGGACAATCTTTCGCAGTCGGAGGCTCTTCTCGAATACGTCGTAGATGACCCAGCTTCGCACTGCCTGGTAATCACTCGTACCAGTATGCGCATCGTCAAGCTGCCGGGGAAGCAAGAGCTCTCTTCACTTGTAATTACATACCTTAACAAGCTGAAGGCGAAGGAACGAGCCGACGAAGAGGGCCGGCATTTGTACGATGTCCTGCTAGGCGGTCTCCCCGGACTACAAGGCGTAAAGCAGTTCATCGTCGTTCGTGATGGCCAACTTCACCTAGTCCCGTTCGACGCCCTGGTTGAGCCTTCCGGACGGTATGTTGTCGAGTCCCAAACAGTGGTTTATGCTCCGTCCGCAACGAGTTTCTTTCTGTTGCGCACGGCGGCGAATCGTAAATCCTCCGCGCGAGGACTGCTCGCGGTTGGAGGTGTTCCTTACCAACAAAGCAGGACAGGGCTCGCGGACCTTCCCAGTTCAAGGGACGAAGCACTTGGCGCCGCGGCGGCACTACCAAACCGGTCGAACACCTTGCTCCTCGGCAACGAGGCTACGGAAACGGCGTTTAAGAAGTCGGTCAATCATCGAATCATTCACCTCGCGGTGCATGCCATTGCAAATGACACCCGCCCCGATCAAGCCGCTTTTATTCTCCTCAGCGATCCACAGCACGGCGAGGACGGATCCCTGTACCCTTCGGAAATCGTTCAGCTCCCATTGAATGCCGATCTGGTTGTCCTGTCAGCTTGCGATACCGCCGTCGGACCAGTCGAGGGTGAAGAGGGGATTTCCACGCTCGCTCGTGCTTTCCTCCTAGCCGGAACTCGCACCGTCATATCCACGCTTTGGACCATTGACGACGACAGCACTCTTTATTTGATGAAGCTTGTCTATGCGGAACTAGCTCGCCAGAAATCCGCCCCAGATGCGTTGAGGGTCGCCAAAAAGAGCATGCTGAAAGCGTTCGGCCCGCACAAAGCCGTTCCGTATTTCTGGGCGGGCTTTACTCTAGAAGGGCTTGCTCCGCCGCCGATTGAGCAATAGGAAAGAAGAGCAGTGACTCAGCAAACACAGCGTCTAGCGGTCATCTCCCGAGTGAAGACCGTTGTGCTTAAGCACCACTTCAATATCGGCAATGTCGATTACGCGGAGTGGTGCAGAGAAGTCGATCAGCAATCTGCCACCCTGATAGCCGCGGACGACGGCGCCTTCGAGGAAGGCATCAGCGCTCTTCTCGTGAAACTTAAATCTAGCCATACGAATTTTTATGCTGCCGATTTAAATACGACCAGGCCCCAGCATGTCATTGGTGCCACTCTGCGTTCAGTGATCGGTTCCGATAGTCCTCACTGGATGTTTCTCGATGTATTCGAAGATAGCCCTGCAGCACGCGCCGGAGCCGCTCCCGGTCAACTGCTAATAAGCGTAGACGGCACACCCGCCATTCCTCCAGCATTCCCTACATTTCGCTTCGGCCAAGATCACCAGGTGACTACAAAATTGCCAGACCAGATAAAAACGGGGAACCTTCTAATAACCGTTCCTCAAAGGAAAGCCCACAAAGGACGCCCCCCGTTGATAGAACCAAAGAGCGTCAGCTACCGTATGCTCGCGCAGCGGGTCGGGCTCGTAAGGGTGCCTTTCTTTTCCGGGCTGTTTGGAATCCGTTTCTCGAAGCTCTTGGAAGCAGCGGTGGAAGACCTGAAGGCCAAGGGTTGCGACCGCCTCATCATCGATCTGCGCGGTTGCCTAGGCGGCAGTTTAGGGTTCGCCAGTCTTGTCAGCTATCTCTGCGCCGACCGAATTCCTATCGGGTACGACGTCACCCGAAGACGTCTCCAGCGAGGATACACCGCCACCGAACTGCCTCGCGTTCCGATGCCGGAGACTAAAGCCGGCCTTCTGTTTTGTCTGGCCCGTTTTTCCATTCAGGATAAGTCCTTGATGCTTCTCACGCAGGGTCTGGGAAGACAACCGTTCCATGGCCATGTTGTGATGCTCGTAAATGAATTTACAAATAGCGCGGGAGAGATGGCCGCCCAGTTCGCAAAAGATACAAAGCTGGCGACTCTCGTCGGCGAAAAGACAATGGGTAATGTCCTCGGGTCCACGACGTTCAATGTAGGAAACGGCTACACCCTCTACATACCGATATTCGGTTGGTACAGCCCGAATGGAAACTACACCGAGGGATCAGGCGTGCAGCCTGACGTTCTCGTCGAAATTGATCCAAAAGCCCTTGCTCGCGGAAGTGACGCCCAACTCAATAAGGCCCTCGATGTCCTTCAATAGAGGCGCGGCCGAGAATTCTATGGGCAATATGGAGTAAATCACCACGAATGTTTGCTAACGCGAGCGCATGATACGCGTTCGCTCCTCGGAGAAGACCTCCCTCGCAACTCGCAAGAGATTCCGTACTAGCGGAGTTCGGATATTCCTTCGGTAGACGATTCCGATGTCCAGCGAAGGTAGTCCGGGGACAGAACGAAGGATGACTTTCTTTGATTCAAAACGCTCCGAACTGGCGCGTAGCGCAGCTATCCCCTCGCCAGCAGCAACGAAATCGAGGGCCTGCGCCAAACTCATGACGTTTAGGATTTTCTCAGGGCGAAAACCCCAGGTTTGAATCCCACCTAGTATTTTGTCATGGGCTCGGTCGGCAGCATCTGCAAGCAAAATGAGTCTCCGGTCCTTGAGTTGCTCAGGGGCAATCTCCTTTGTCCAAGCAAGTCTGTCATTCCGTGAAATGGCCAGAAGCACAGATTCACGGAACACGCTTAAGACAGCGAGGCCGCGGTAACGGATCGGTAGCTCGATCAACCCGGCGTGAAGATCACTCCGCATGACCCATTCCGCCTGTTGACTAGCGAACGCGCTTACGAACTGAAATTGAACGTCGGCGTATCGCTTTTCGAACGCTTTACCAACTCGAAGGAAAAGCTCGAGATCGATGGATGGAGAGACACCCAGCAGCAACTTGCCGCGCCCTCCAGCACTGGCCGCCCGAGCAGCTGCAGCGGCACGGTCTGCATAGACGAGAGCCTGTTGTGCATTTTCGATGAAAGCCCTTCCCGCGTCGGTGATCTCCACCTTCCTACGGCTTCGATTGAAGAGTTCCACGCCCAGCTCTTCCTCGACATTGCGGATCTGCTTGCTCAAGGAGGGTTGTGCGACATGGACGCTTTCCGCCGCTCGGCTAAAGTGGAGTTCAGTACCAACGGCAACGATGTAGCGCATGGTGCGTAGTTCTATGCCTGGATACATAGACAAATACTCAGAACTCAGCACGGCACTGGCTTCGTGTAAACTCATCGTGCCGTCCATACGCCGTTGGTGTCATTTTTTCCTGCTAGAGAGAAGTCACACGTGGCCTTAAAGCGCAAACTGTAGCCACCAGCTTAGGGAGGGCAATGTCACCCCTGAGACGAGGCCAGCGTATTTCCTCCTCAACATTTGAACCCCAGGCTTTGCTCTGTTACAGCCCTTCGCGCTTTGTAGGCGATGTGGTTCGTGCCTCCCATGAGGGAAGCCGCGCGCTTCGAGCGGACCTTCTGGGCAGGATCGACCGCCCTTAACACATTGTCGCGCTAGCACAAAAGGAGCAGTTCGTTCGCTCCTGTCGTTATTCCCCGCCTCGTTCATTAGTAAGAGGCCGGCGGCAATCGATTCCTCAATCGACGCCTGCAGCTTCACGCGCGTCGTCCCTTCGATGGGTCCGATCATCATTCGCGAAGGGATTGAAGGCTTGAGAGCAAGCACGCCGCAGATCTACCCAACACGGTGGTAGGTCATGACCACGCTCAGACTCTGTCACAAGAACATTCCAGGATCTCCTGAACGTACCTCCGGCCGCATTTGCGTGCCAAATGCACAACACATTCGATGCCAGCTCTGATTTCCGCTTCGACCGCTCCTTCTTGGTGATGGGCTGATCCACGTAGTGCCAGGTTCGCCAGTCGGCGCAATGCTCCATTCGCACTGTTTGCGTGGATTGTGCCTAGCATCCCATGGTGGCCGGTATTCAGAGCGTCCAATAGGGTGCGAGCCTCTCCGCCCCGCACCTCGCCGACGATGATCCGATCTGGGCGATGCCGGAGGAACGCTTTCAGAAGATCGTCGGAGGTGATTGTGTACTTGTGGGTATCTAGTTGAGCCTCGGCCGAAACGACATGTGGCTTTCGTATGTAGAGTTCTGCGGTGTCCTCAATGATCAGGATGCGTTCTTCGTCTGGAATGGAATTGGCGAGAATGTTGACGAGGGTGGTTTTCCCCGTGCCGGTTCCGCCGGATACCAGGATGTTGTCACCACGTTGGACGGCATCCTGGAGCCAAGTACCGGCCTCGGCGGTAACGAATTCCTGGGCGACCAGGTCCTCCATCTTGAGCTTCCGCGAAGTGAATTTCCTAATCGTAAGTAAGGGCCGGGGATTGACCACAGGAGGAATAATGGCGGCCAGGCGGCTGCCGTCCGGCAGGCGCAGGTTCATGATGGGGCTGTCCGGATCGAGCTTCTTCCCGAAGCGGTTGGCAATCACCTCCAGTCCGGCATCGAGCGCGCCTTCCTCGAAGCGAACCCTATGCAGGTGGACCTTGTGTCCATCCTCCTCGATCCACACAGACGAGTCAGGATTGACCATGATTTCGCTCACCGTCTCACTCAGCAGAAGGTGCTCGATCGGACGGAAGAAGGGCAAGATCAAATCGAAGCTCATTTGAGGATGCTCCTCTGAATGAGTTTGGGATCAAAATTGATGCGCACCTGCTCAAACCACGTCATGTGCGTTGGCAGGAAGTCCAGCTTGAGGTAGCAGTAGGTGGCTGGAAGCGGATGGATTCCATCGAAAGCAACCACGATCGACTGAGCATTCTTGAGCTCAAAGAAAGCACGCTCGTCGAAGATCGGCTCCTTAGATTTCTGATAGTGCTTGGAAGCCGAGACACTGCCCCTGTTGGACGATGTGCGCCCGCTCAGCCAGCCGACTTGCGCATTGTTGCTGGATTCCGAGACGCTATAGCTGATCTTCGTCTTGTCGCCCTTACCGCAAATTTCCGATGCGAAACGAGCTGTGTCAGGGTCAGAAGTCGTCAGAAAGACCTTTGTCCGGAAGGTCTGCATCAGCGTCTTGAAACCCTCATTCGGCAGTGCATCTTTCAACGAACTCACACTTTGCGAGGCAATGATGGGAATACATTTCGGCTGGCGCGAGATCGAAAAGAACCGCTCGTCGCCGACCGGGTTGTCGCCGCCGACGGTCGCGAAGTTCTGGAACTCGTCACAGATGAAGACGGTGGGGCGATAGTGCCGATCAGTCTCGGCTTCCATCCTCGGGATGCGGAGCTGGACGGCGCGCTGGTAGTCGATCTTCATCATGGTCCCAATGGTCTTGGCCAGCGCCGGGTTGAGAGCTACGGGGAAATCGAGGCCGACGATCTTGCCAGTCTCGATGAGCTCATCAAATGGCGGCAGAACACGCCCGTCCGGATCGGATTCAACCGGCTTCCCTTCGTAGAGTTCCTTGGAAGGGCAGAATACACGGCGTACATCCGGATCGGCCTCAAAGAGGGAAAGGAATACAGCGATGCCCTGGATGATCGAGGTTTTGACTTCGTGGCGAAAGAACTTCCAGTGTTCCCAATACCAGTAGTTGACGCTGTCGAATTGCAGGGAGTGCCGGGCATCGTGCGATTTCGGAAGGTAGGCGGTAGCACTGATCGGCGTCTCTTCCTTCAGAAACTTCTCCAGGTCGGCTGAGTATTCGGCCACATACTGGTCTGAGATGCGATGCAGCATGAATCCAAACGGCGCCAGAAGCTTGTCGTAAACGGCATAGTCTTCCTTTCTGATGGCGACGTAGCCGGTCTTGCTGACCCGGCAACTTGTTTCCGCCAACAGCTCTTCCAGGCGCCCGGAGGAAATCACGGTGCGAAAAACGTCCACCAGCGTGACGTATCCGGATTGAACGCGGTGAAGCACGATGACATAGCGCACGAGGTCGGTGTAGGACTGCTGCCAGAAAGGTTCCTTCCCTTTCCCCCAGATGGATGTGATGATCGAGGCGATATTGAAGGCCTGAGCGTAGGGATCAAGATCGTTGTTCAACGGGTTGTAGCGAATGTGCGAATCTAAGCTGACGCCGATGTAATCCTGTTCACGACCGTATCCTTCTAAGATTCGCGCCACCTGGCGGCAGAGATCTCCTTTCACCTCCAAAACGATGCCGGACAGTTTCTTCTCCGGGTCACGGGCCTTGTATCCGAAAAGTTGGTGCATGGCGGGCAGGATCACTCCCCTCGTCTTTCCAGAGCCGATGGCTCCCAAAGCTGCGATCCCCGTATAGAGTCCTTTCTCAGGAATGCTCAGCCATTGCGGGTGTGCGGCGGGAGTAGCTTCGAGCTGATGATGTAGCTCACCCAAGATGAGGAACAGGTTATCGCGATACTGCGGTTCAGGATACTTGGGCAGGGTTCCCAGGTTCTCGGCAGTTTCCTCCTCATAGAAATGGATGTACAGAAGCGAGAAGCACATGGAGAGCATCAGGAATGGGGTTGTGAATAGAAAAATGGCGAAGCTCGATACAAATGCCAGATAGATGCTGGGACGCTGGAGCGCAGCGTAGCGAAACAACGGATCAGCAACCGGAATCAAGACGGTCGATTCAAGGATGATGCCGGCTGCGGCGCTTAACCCTGCGGAAAGCAAGAACCGATGCCGCACGAGAACCCTACAAAGCGTTTTCAACCGTGAGACCACGTTCCCTCCGCTATATCCGAGGACCAGAGCTGGACTCTGTCGTGCTTGGCTCGGTCTTGCCCGCCGATACTGTTCGTGGCTGCACGGAGGAAGACGTCCCTGACGATTTTGTTTCCGGGCGCGAGCTGCCGACAGACTCTTTATAGGTCTGGAATTCGCTGTCCTGTGAAAGCGCAAAGCGCAGAAGTTCGTTCACGATGTAGTTCTTGTCGTTGTTCGACCATTCGCCCAGCAGCGCAAGGTCACGAGCGATTGATTCCTCGATTGTTGCTTGCAACTTCACGCGGTTAATTCGACTAATACCTTTCTCGATCTTGAACTTACTCATCCAAACCTCCTATCGACATTGCGCATATCTGATTCCGATCTGTTCGGGATACCGAACCGATCTGGTTTCGATCCTGCCGTGCTCCACTCTCTACGGCCAAAGGGCGGGAACGACCAGCGCATCCGCCCGACGCGCAGCAGCCAAAGGCGGGGTCGTTCCCGCCCTTTGCGATTTGTTTTTAGACCGCTTCATTTGGGACCTCGTTCGAAAATAAAGACTTCTGCTCGTGTACCCGTTCCTGCAACCAGACCGCCTCGCAGACCGGGTCCGACTCTAGATGAGAGGGATAACAATCCTTGACAAGCTGAACGATCAATTCGGCCTTCGGGATGGTTGGCGAAATCTGTCCAGCGACGGCCGGCAACTTCTTCAAGTGGGCAGCTGGCCGTACTGGGAAAAGCCGCCCGAACAAGTGCTGCGCCTCTCGAAAGAGTTCGGGAGTGACGGCCACATAAACCACTTCGAATGCCGGCAGCGAACATAGAAGTTTGTCGTACGCTGAGAGGAACCGGTCGAACTTTGCGATGGATCGTTGTCCTTCGTCAATGAAGGTAAACAGAACGGTCAAGCTCTTTTCGGCACGCTGGACCGAGACGGGCAGCAACTCGCCGAATTTGTTTGCCGAGGCGAAAACATCATCTTTTACACCAAACTGGGCGAAGAACTTGCGCCGGGATGCGTCCGTTTCCAGAAACTCTTGCTTCCCCAGGTGAGTCAAAACATAGTCGAGCATGATGAGCCTGCGACGAATCTCGTGTGGGCTCTTTGCTCGGCGATTGCGAGAATCCGCCTGCCCGACGATCCGGTAGATGTGCTTGGAACAGAGTTGATAGAGCAGGCGACCCGGCGCGGACCGGATTTCTCGAACGTGCCCAGCGCGTTTCGCCTTGGCAAGAAAGTTCGCCGCGATCCAGCCGCGTTGCCGTTGGACTGCGAAGTTGAACTGGCGACGGAGGAAATAACCGGAGTGAACGGCAACCGTATATATAAAGGATGCCTGCCGCTCGGAATATCCCAGACAGCGGATGGTGTCAATCGCGTCGTACTGAACCGGGCGTGTGCTCATAGGTCCAGTACCCAATCGAGCGTGTGATGCTCATCTTCGATCCGGGCCGACATGGCCGCGCGATCCGAAGTAGAGGCATAGGCACGGAATCCAGCTTGTTCCTTGGCACGGAGATGCTTCGGACGATAGGCGGCGGTCACGACTTCGATGTCGGAGAAAGCGGCCTGCGATCCCTCGTCAAGCTCGTAATGAATGCGAGCGTCCGGAATTTCAATTTTGTTATCGATAAATGGCAAATCGAAGCGCTGGGCCACTTCCTGCTTGATCTCGTTGATATCGCGCTCAGGTTCAGACTTCCGAGCAGCGTAAATTTCCTTGTAGACGTTTCGCTTGAGTTCGAAATCGAGCTCAACGCGGTGATTCTTTCCCCCGGCGCGCTCGATTTGTTCGGCCTCTTTGAGATAGGCGCGGTAGATCTGGGTATCGTGCTCGGCTTCCCTTGGCTTCACAAGTCCGTGGTAGAGCTGTTGTTCAGGAGTAAACTTGCCAGTCTCATGGGCCAGGCGTAGGCCCTGTTTGGTCAGGGTCACCACTTCAATGCGCTGTGGAGGCAACCAGCGGCCGTCATTTCTGGCGGCGACTGAATCGACCCTAATCACTTCCCGGTCAAGCAGAAACCGAAGATCGGTTCGCGCGGCACGCTCGTCACCCCCATAGATGGTCTGCACAACATCCTTTACCGCAAGCACACGGAAGCGACCGGCCTCGGCGAGCAAGGTTTGCTCTTCCGGGCGAAGCCGGAGGCCGCGAATATTGAGAGCCACGCCATCGCGCGTGCGCCGGGGCCGATGTTCCACCTGGCGGCGTTTATCGGCGCGATCATGGCCGGGTTCGATGGAGCGACCCCGGCGCGGCTGCGCAACGTGGTAGGCATGGTTTTCGCGGGCGCGTTCCTGAAGTCTCTCGATACGGTGTGTCAGTGGAGAAGCCGGAACTTGCAGCTGTGCAGGTTCGACTTCACGCGGCGCTCGTGGCAGCACGGCTTCTGCCTCCAGCGGCCTCACGTATCGCCGATCATCGCGTGGGATGTCTAGTCTCATGAGGCGGCCTTGTCGTAGGACCGGTTGGCCGTCGTCACTGATTGATCGGTCGTGTTATCGGTTCCCGACGTCTTCT
>WNFR01001043.1_pt1 | contig 28725 bp, 30 predicted proteins | sample 5400221 | NCBI WGS metagenome assembly WNFR01 (sample SAMN13153357, study PRJNA577476) | soil metagenome | isolation source: 40 cm soil under Madrone tree | place: USA:California | collected 2016-06-14
TCTTCAAGCAATTCGCGTTGGGGGAGACCAAGGCGCTGCACTTCCGCGCCGAGATGTTCAACATCTTCAACCATCCGAACTTCGGGGTACCCAACCAAGCAAACCGGACTGCTCTGCTGCCCACAGGCATGGTGAACCCCAGCGCCGGCGCTATTCTGAGCACGGTGACGACATCGCGACAAATTCAGTTTGGATTGAAGTTGACGTTCTAGATTGCCCCAATTCCACGGCGAACGAGTACAGCGGGACATAGAATCCCCAAGTCGTCGTTCGGCAGGCTGTGTGTGGTTTCAGGTCCCGAGGACAAGGATCGAGCGGATATCAGCTCAGACTGTTTCACAGCAGGCGCCAGCGGAGGGCAGCGATCACAGGGAGGCTCTATTCGCGGGCTTTCTCGGATGGACGTTGGGTGCTTTCGGTTTTTTCTTAGTAGTTCTTAGCGGTGAATCCTCACTGCCCAGTGCGTGATAACGCGCTTATTGGACATCTGGTTTTGCTTTATTTATCAGGCACAACCCTAAGCCCTTGTAGTCATAGTTGTGAGTCGGCGTCACTCATGTTAGAAGTCTGGACTCACCGGTAGGTGTACCGATGACATGGTGGAGTCGCCTGGTGGAGTCTGGTTCGCGAAAGGCCTTACAGCCCGGTTCTGGCTTACCCTATTACACGGAGCTTGAGCGAAACCGCTTGGGGAAAATTCGTCGCGATTTCAGTGACCTGGAAAACTCGCCGAAGATCAACCGTCTCCGCACAGAGTATGAATCCGAATTGCTCAGTCTGCCTCGCCGCCCGGCCGAGGATGAACCTCTGCTGGCGAGTCTGATTGTCCCTCCATCAGGCTTCTTTACGGTAACGCTGCCCGATTCCACACCTTGCCTTCTCACCTTCTCGACTCCCCTCCGGGCGGGTGAAATACGCGCGCATCCGTGCGGGGTCGGTGCAGTTACAGTATCTGCCCTCGAGTCCAAAGAAATTTGTGCAGCTGCTGGGCAAACTGAAGAGTTATGGGAACATTCAGAGTTTTGTGCTCGATGTGTGCCCCCATTGCATGACTTTCCCCAGACTCAATACAAATTCCATGCTGGCCCCTGCGGATGTCTTGCAAATCTGGGCCATCCATAAATCGGGCGAACTCGCGCGGGAATCCCTGTATTTCGCTAGCGCCAACGAGGCCGCAGGGCGTGGCAACTTGCAGGAGGCGAAAGAAACCACCGTCGAAGCCATCCAGCATGTCACCACGGACTCGGCGCGCCTTCATCTCCTGCTGGGCAAGATCGCTCTCTCCTTAAGGGAGAAAAAGGTGTTCCGGGAAGCGGAGGCCTTTCTCGAATTTCTGCACGCTAAACAATCCCTCCTGGAGCTTCTTGCAGCGGAAGAATCCGGAAAGATCCAATACTGACTGAGGGACGAGAAGCCGCAGTGTAGCGGGACTCGCGGGATGACAACCGTAGCGACTTGGATCGCCGAGCTGGGGGATACCAGCAATAAGGTTGTGCGGGTTAAGTTCCACACCTATCTGTTTACGGTTGTCCCTCTCAGAAAAGTCTCCAACCTCGAGTCCGGCGCCGCGAAAGAAACAAAAGCCGCTTGGTTATAGTCTCAAGTCCTGGTTAGTGGCGTACTCGGAAAAGTCCTGTCACTGGCGAGACGGGGTTGTGTGAAGTTTGGGCCGTATCACCAGCCACACGGGCACGCTACGTGCATTCGCGAAGGTTAGTTTGAGCGAATAGGACTTCCCGAGCGCCCTCTTGGCGTGCTCTGCGTGTATTACATTTCTATGACAGGACCTGATTCTGAGCGGATACCGGATCGGGTTCAGTTCACGTAAGCAATTGGATCGACAGAAGAAAAAGGAAAAACGCGAGAGTCCTGCCGTCTCCGACCATCTGTCAAAAAAGCAGATGATCGGGGGTGAAGCCACGGGTGAAGAATGATCTCGGTTACTCCTTTGGATTGAATGGGTTTCAAGGGAAGTGGCGCGCCCGGCCAGACTCGAACTGGCGACCCCCTGCTTAGAAGGCAGACGCTCTATCCAACTGAGCTACGGGCGCTACGTTGATTCTAAACGATTTCCGGTTTCCACGACCATCCTGAAGTGGCATTTTCCCGTCATTTTGTAACAAAAGGTGTCAAAACTGTGCAGGAACTGTGCACAAACTCTTAGACCCCTGCACAGCGGTTGTAACTTCCACCGCCATTTCATTTGCTAGGCGGTTCATTTTCTCGAGCGCTTCTCTTTGCATTCGCAATTTCATCTGCGAATACTTTTTGAAGACCTTCGAGTCGCTTTGACGAAGCAGTTGCGTGACCCATTCATCTGCGACGCCCCCGGCACTCAGCCGCGTGGCATACGTGGAACGCAGATCGTAGATTCGAAAGTACGGAACCTTCGCTCTTCTCAACGTCAATCGCCAAACCGTTCGTAGGGAGCGTTGATAGCCGGTCGCGCTTTCCTCGCTAGGAAAAAGATAATTGCTGCTTCCTGCGAGTGCGATCTGGTCCCGGAACGCCTGGACGGCCATTGCGGTAAGTGGAAGCTCGGCAACACCGGTAGGCGTTTTCGAGTCGGGTATCCAAAGGACGGAGTTTGCTAGGTCCACTTGCTCCTTCGTCACCGGCATCAACTCCTTGTAAATGCGGAGCCCGGTTTCGGTGATGATGCGGACGACATTGCGCAAGTGCGCGGGAGCGTGGCGTTCGATGCGCTGCTGTTCTGACCATGCGACGTAATGTGGCCGGAAAAGGCCCCGAATCGCGACGGGGAACTCCACGCCGGAGCAGGGATTAGACGGAATCAATCGCTTGCGAACTGCAACATTCAAAACCCGCCGAAGCACCCTAAGTTCCTGATGGACAGTCGCTGGTTTCAAGGGTCTTCCTTCTCGGTACCCGAGAGCGGTTTTGACGAGCGCGCGCTGACGCATGCGTTTTCGAAGATACGATTCGACATCGTCGGGGCTGATGTCGAGGAGTTTGCGGATCGCGAATGCGGCCTTCAGATGCTTAACCGCGCGAAGGTTCGCGACGTGTGTTTTTTGTGTGCGGTAGGGCGGCTTGGAATAGTTCTCCATGAAAGTGTCCACCCATTGTCCGAAGGAAAGGCTTTCTCCCCGCCGGACAATTTCCAAGACGTTTTGGTCGCGGGCATCGAGCCTTAGCCTGAGTTTCCTAAGGGCTTCCTGCCTATCTTCGGTGAAAGTGGACTCTCTCTTGTAGATGCCGTCCTTATCCCGATACCGCATCCACAAGAATTTGGTGCCCTCTCGCCGAAACACGACGCCATCTTTCTCGATCGGTCTAGCCATTCGCCATCTCCTGTTTGAAGGTCGCGCGGAATGTTTCGAGTTCCGATTTGAGGAACCGGATGTTTCGACCCATTACGCGGAGATGGGGAATCTGCTTTCGCTCGACCCAAAGATACACAGTTTGGGCGCTCACGCCAAGGAATTTGGCGGCCTCACGAACGGTCAACGGATATTCTTCGAGCGAAAATGAGAAATAGTGCTCACTCTCTACGACGGAATCCTTATTCATTGGGTCTCCCAAAGTCATGGGTCAATTCACCTTCTTGCGGAACATCCGAATGGGAGTTTCCTCGCACTGTGGAACTTCTTGCGAGTTCAGTTTGAGCCTTGGTGACAGTGAGTCGTGCGTAATACTGAGGGTCGCTTTTGTCACGCGCGCGGTGTTGGGCAATCTGCTGGATGACGTCGTCGGGATCGTCGCCGTGGGCGAGGGCGCGTTTGGCGAAAGCCCAATCATGTTCGGACTGGCTTAAGTTGGTGCGTGCCAGAGACTCCCGCTTGGCCCGATTGTCGTAGTTGTGGTGTGGTGAATCGTGGGAGTCGATGTGGAGTTTGAAATCGCGGAGGTGGTTGATTTCCGTGGACTCCCTGCGAGCCTCGACATAGTAGTCCGTTTCGTATTTCTTGTTGGCGAAACCCGGCAGGCGCAAGACGCGGGTCGCGTCCGTGGCGGCGGGATCTCCACCGAATTCGCGTGCCATGGTGTGCAGAAGTCCTTCTGCCTCTTCGAGACTCATGCCTTCCACCCTCCAGACAACCTGGAACTTTCCAGGCGAACTCGTCAGGACGTAATTTGGTTTCGGGACGGCGCTAGAGTTTTCAACGGATTCCAGGCTTTCCGGCCCGCCGTGATCCAGATCCAGATAAACATGCCGGATGGATTCGATGTCTTCCTTCGTTCGAGTTGAGGCGTCCTTCCGGAGGGGGTTTTGTCCTATATAGATGTCCGACCCGTTGGCGTTCTTGTAGCGCAGCCACGCCTGAAACTCAGGACTCGACGCCTTTTGCGCGCTGGTTATGCGTTGAATGGTTTCGCCGAAGTCCCGGTTCAGCACGAGCATGGCGATCCGGTCGGTCTGCTCGAAGTTGTCGAGAATGTATTCCGAAGCGGACGGAACAAATGCAGTTGGGTTCTCCACATCATTCATAGAGCCTCCTTGTGACTGTCGAAAATGAAGCTGTAGTTGTATTCATCCGTGTCGGGATCGTAGCCGTGGATTTCCACGACTTCGGATACGAACCGCCGGCCGGGGCGGCGTTCCAGGTGCACGACGACGTTTACGGAGTCACCAACGTTTGTCTTGATCGCGCGATAAGGCAAATCCACGCCGCTCTGCAACACGCAACTCGTGAATCGAGCAAGGCCCTGTCTTGCAGAAGTGGCGTGTACGGTTGAAAGACTCCCGGAATGCCCTGTGTTGAGGAGCTGCAGGAGATCGAAGGCTTCTCCTCCACGTATTTCGCCAAGGATGATTCGGTCGGGCCGGTGGCGAAGGGAGGCTTTGAGGAGGTCCCGGATGGTGACGGCGGGCAGACCGTTCTGCGGCTGCCGCGCTTCGAAGCGGACCAGGTTGTCCTGGGCCAGGTGAATTTCAGACGTGTCTTCGATGAGGAGGACACGTTCATCGGGCGGGATGAACTTGCCGAGGACATTGAGCATCGTAGTTTTCCCGGATCCGGTACCCCCAGCGATCAGAATGTTCTTTCGAGCGAGAATGTAGTTTTCGAGTTGGTTGGCGAGAGACCGCTCCAATGTTCCTGCCTGAACGAGGTCCTCAACGCCAAAGTGCCGGGCGTTGAATTTCCGGATGGTCAAAGTCACGCCGTTTACGCTGCAAGGTGGAATGACTGCCGCGACGCGGCTACCATCCGGAAGCCGTGAATCGAGGATGGGTTTCGATTCCGAAATGTCGTCGCCCAGCCGCCGGGCGATATTCTTGACCGCAGCCATCAATGACTTCTCGCCGAGACTCACACCCCGGACTACCTCGATGAATCCGGCCTTTTCAATGAAGATGCGGTCCGGGCCATTGACCATGACCTCGCTGATCGAATCATCGAGAATCAGGTGCTCGATCGGCTTGAGAAACGGAAGGATGGTTTCAAATCCGTTCATCAGAGTTCTCCGTCCGCAAGTTGCCGGAAATAGGATTTGTTTGCGTTGTTGAAGTAGGGCTTGAGGTAGCAAAACATCGGCGGCATCGGGTTTGTGCCGTCATAGGCCATGGTCACGGATTGCGCGTTACGCAGTTCCATGAAGGTTTTCGTATCGAAGCGGAGATCGTGGTGCGGGCTGTAGCTCTTCGAGGCGGTTATATTCGCCTTATGAGAGAGGGCCCTCCCGGTGAGGAAGCTGACATTCGCGTCGTGGCCACTTTCTGAAAGGTTGTAGCTGGCCTTCAATTTGTACTCGCGCCCGCAAAGCTCGCTGGCGATTCGCGCGGAGAAGTCATCGGAAAGCGACAAGAAGATCTTGGTGCGAAACGTCTGCAGTAGGGTCCGCCACGATTCCCCTGGCAGGGCGGACTTAAGAGAACTGATGCTCTGGGTCGCAATGATCGGGATACATTTGGGCTGCCGGGACAGGCTGAAGAACTTTTCATCGCCGGTAGGCTCACTCTCACCGACCGTGGCGAAGTGTTGATACTCGTCACAGAGAAATAACACCTGTCGGAAATAGCTTTCCGGATGCTCCTCCATGACGGGCACGCGATTGAGCACGGCTCGTTCGAAGTCGAGTTTCAACATCACTCCGAGGGCCTTGGCGAGGCCGGCGTTCATGGCGATCGGAAAATTGAGCGCGCAGACCCGGCCATTTTCGACGAGCCATGAGAGGGAGGGCAGCGGTCTACCGAATTTGAAATCCGCATTGGCCTGGAGGTCGTAGCATTCCGCGGGAGGGCAGAACGTGCGCTTGACGTCAGGGTTGTCGTCGAATAGCGAAAGAAATACCGAAATTCCCTCGACGATGGAGGTCCGCAGCTTGGGCTCGATTCTCTTCCAATCCTGAAAGAACCAGCGTTCCACCGCTTCGAGTTGCGCTTTCTTGTGGGCCGGAACGGGGTTCTTGCGAGAAGCGTTTTCCGCCTCCCATTGAATGGCTTTGTCCTTCAACACCGCGACGAGGCCTGGTGTCAGGGGCGCCCGGTAGCGATTGGATTCCTTGTCGAGCCGGAACTTGAATCGGTCGAGGTCGCGCGGATGCTTCAGATACTCTTCTTCCCAGAGCATCGCGAAATCGGCTTCGATGAGCCGGCGCTCCGCCTCCTTTATTTTGCTTTCGAGTAGGTCAGGGTTGATGGCGCATTCATAAACATCAAAGAGCGTGACGTAATCGAAAGCGACCTTGTGAAGGAGGATGATAAATTTCACGAGGTTGGTGTAGGCCTGCTGCCAGAAGGGTTCCTTGCCCCGGCCGAAGAGGTTGTTCAGTAGCGAAGCGATGTTATAGGCAAGGGCATAGGCATCGAGGTCGTTATGAAGGGGGTTGTAACGATACTCGGATTCGAGGCTGATTTCGACGTAGTCGCCGGCGCGTCCGTGTCGCGCGAGGATTTCCTGCACTTTCCCGCAGAAGTCGCCTTTCACTTCCAAAATGAGTCCGCCGATGCGCCGGTCGGGGTCCTGGGCGCGATACGCCAAAATCTGCTCGGCGAATGGGTACATACAACTTGCCGTTTTTCCCGAGCCGACGGCGCCCACGATAGCGATGCCTGTGAAAAGCCCCCGTTCCGGAATGACCAGCCAGCGCGGCGTTTCCGAAGGGACTTGCTTGCGGGGGTGATGTACCTCGCCAACCACGAGAGAGAGTTCTGTCCTTTTCCGAGGGTCTGAATAGAGAGGCAATTTGCCTGCCCGAATCCTACGGCCTGTTTTGAGGGCGAAAATGTAGACGCCGGAAAGCAGGATCGAGTACACGAGGTAAGGCGTTGTATAGAGGAAGAGGGTGTAGGAGTATTTGAGAAAGAGAAAGGCCGACAGAGAGCGAATGGCCATGACCCGCAGAAAGATATTGTCTTCCGGGAATGGCGCTCTAAAGTAGAGCGCCATTCCCGTAGCCGCCGAGAGAAGGCAGGCGAGGAAGTGCCTCGAATGGAGGATTCGTTGGATCACGCCCGCGCCGCCTTTGGCGCGGCATGGACATCCTTCCTGTCGGCTTGCGTTTGCTGTTGCTTGCGCCAGCGGCGAAATTCCACATCTCTCCAAATCACGATCTTCAGTGCAGAGTTTACGACGTGATCCGGCGTGCTCTGAATGAAGGTCGCGTACTTCTCTACGGCGACCGCAATTGGTTCCTGCAGTTCGTATTCGCGCTTCACCATCTCCGGCGGTCTATTGATGATCGACATGATTTCTCCTTCCTTATTTCTTCTTGGTTTTACTGGACGCGGGCAAAACTCAGGGTGAACAGAGAATCATCCTGTTCACTGGGCTGGAGCGACCGCCACGGTTCCGGTGGCAACGAAGTGGGGTCGCTCCAGCCCAGTTTTGTGTTTTGCCCGCGTCCAAAATCCATCGTCGCGTCATGTGCAACCTCAGTGTTCCAAGTAACTTCCGTTCACCGCGGAGGTGAACGGAACGGTGAACCGCAGGGTGAACCGCGTCTCTCATGCGCCGTTCACCCCGTTTCGGTGTCTTTCGTCCAGCGGTGATCGCTTATTGCGGACGAGATAGGTGTCGAAAAAAACAGTTCGTTCCGGAGTCAGTTGTGAAAATTCGAGGCGTAGCTCCCGCTCGGCAATCCGGCCGGCGAACCATGCTTGGTAAAGACTCTCGAATCGCTCGCCATGAAAACGCCGCCTGGCTTCGTTCAAGAACTCAAAGTCGGCGGTCACCGGCACGACGTACTCATGTTTTTCCCACTTCCGGCGAATCTCGAAGTAGCGCAGGATTTCGCCGGATACATCGGATTCGAGGGGCTGCTTGACGATCGCGCGGAAGCGATCTTCGGCGCGGCGAAACTCGGTGGACTGCGGCGCAATGTAGAGCAGGCGAAAAGACTTTAAGTGGCGGAAGAGCCCTTGATACGCTGCGAGATGCGCGACGAAACTCCACAGGCTTCCCTTGCCCGAATCCACAAACCCGAAGGTGACCACAGGTGAGGCACCCGAGATGGGGGCCGCGAGAAAGAGCGGGAACTTATCCACGAAATAGCGGACGGTCGTGCTGCTGCCATCGCCCCCCTCGTAAACTTTTGCAGGGAGAACGTCCTTCGGAACGGCGAGCGATTCGCAGAAGAGATGGATCTTGTCGCTCTCGGTCTCCAAAAAGTCGTGCCCCGGATTCTCCAGGAGGAAGTCCACTTGCACGAGACGCGTGCGAATGTAATCGAACGAGTGCCGGCGGCGATTGCGGACGTTATCCTTTTCAATCGGTCCATAGATGAGCCGGGAAAAGAGATGAAAGACCGATCCCGTGCCCATGTAGTCGCGCACATTGGCGTGCCCGTGTTTGAGAAGTTTCTGTGCGAAGGCCATGCACCGCTTTCCACGGCAGACGCCGGCGAAGGCGTTGAATTGACGGAGGGTGAAGTAACCGGAGTGCGTCGCCACCAAATAAAGAAAGCGGGCCTCTGGTTCCGTGTACCCGAGAGTGGCAATGCGCTCGATGTGATCCTGGGGCAGCTTCATAGCGAGAGAATCTCCGCCGTCAATTCACGTTGGTCCAAAATCCTGCGCAGCTTCGAGGCTTCGTCGGCATGGGCGTAGATCGAGAAACCCGCGAGTACTTTTTCGACTAGATTCCGAAGGCGGTAGTGGCCAGTGGCCAGCTCAAGGTCCACGCGAGCGCGCTCGCCATCGCGGGTTTCGTATTCGATCCGAACGTCCGGGACGGGAATCTTCCCTCGCACGACCTTCAACCCGTGCGTCTCGGCGACCGCATGTTTGGCAGAAGCAGACTTGCGGTCTTCGCCGAACTTCGCGAGATCGCGATAGAGGTGCTTCTTCAATTCGTAGTCGAGGACGACACGAAGGTTTCGGCCTCCCTGACCTTCGATCTTTGCGGCTGCCTTTTGATAGAGCCGGTAGAGGTCTGCATCGTGATGAGCTTCGCGCGGCTTCGTAAATCCGTGGTACAGGGTCTGACCTTTGCCAGCACTTTGCGTTTGCGCCAGAAAGCGGTGTCCGTTCTTGGTGAGCGTAAGGAGCTGGCGGGAACCTATTAGCTCATAGGGAATGGACTTCATTTCGATAAGGCCCTGACGAAAGAGATTTTCGACCTCAGGTCTCATGCGATCCTTGTTGCCGTCATAGACGAATTCGGCCAGATCTTTGCTGGCTACAGCGCGGAATTTTCCAAGCTCCACCATCGTTGCCACTTCAGAGTTCCGCAGGCGATAGGTTCGGCCGCGAAGTTCGTAGACGGTGCGGGGTTCCGACGAGCGAGAGGCGACGCGATCCGGCTGGTGACCCGGCGATGGCGAGGCATCGCTCGATGCCCGCTCGCGAGCCTCATCGGGTCTGGGTGGATCACCGGGGTTGGGTTCCCGGCCCTCGGAAGACACTTGTGGATCGAGTTGATCTTCGGGTTGGTACCCTCGAGACATCTCAATCGGACTCCTCTTCGAACGACGGTGCGGGCACGTCGGTCTGGCCTACATGAAGCTGCTTGTCGAGATGGGAGAGTTTTCGTCCCGTGTCCTTGAGGAAGAACTTGCGGCTGAGAACAAAAGCTGCGGCAAACACATTGGCCGACAGAAGTCCTACATATATAAGGATGGGTGTCGCGTATGCCCGCCAAAGCACGAGTTTGTAGGAAGCAAAGAATTTCAGCTCGCCCATGAGCCAGAATCCAAGGGCGAGCAGGATGGCGATGGTAATGAGCAGGACGTTGGCAATCATTGGAAGTCTCCGAGAAACCCAGTCATGTTTTTTCCGTGACTCTCCATTGTTTCTGGGAGCGGGGAGCCAGCCGGAGGGCAATGGAGGCCCTCCAGCAGCACGCCTGGGGTGTCGAGAACCACGGTCGATCGGAAGGGATGTGACGCGCGTCGGGAGGAGAACCACAGGGGGAGAGAGAAGTGGCGTACGGAGGTTGGGCCGATGTTGCCCGGTGCCGGACCGCGACCTCTTCGCTGCGAACTCGGGTCACGAGATTCATTTGAATGCTTGGTCTTCGCGGAAGTACGTAATGGTCATTCCGAGAGGGTTGATCGGGATCAGTTCGTTGGGCACCTGGGATTTGAAAAGGAAGACAAAGTTCGCGGTGTACAGATCACGCTTCAGCTCGCTATGGTCGGCGGGCGAGTAATAGACCATGTAGAAGTCCACGCGAGCGCGGAAGGGCGGGGTTTGCATTTCTTCGAGCGCGACTTTCTTCACATCCACATCGATTTCGGGTGCGGCGGTATTGGTGATGAATTTCTTGATGATGTCGTCCTTGCGGTAGGCGTCGAGGATGCCGTTGGCCAGCTTGCCGTCGAGGAAGTAGAGGGACTTCGAAAAGTCATCCTGAATGGTGTAGCGGTTGCGGCGGTAATAGAGGTTCGAAAACTGGGACAGGAAATACTTCGCTTCGGCGTCCTGGGGCTTGTATTCGAGGTTGTGGTAGTTGATGGCTTCGGCGCGCCCCAGATCGTCGATGCGGATGACCAGCGGGCGAAAGTTCTGGAAGGTGCGAATGGTCCGGAGGTCGATGAGCGCGAGCGCCACACAAACGACGGACAGCAGCGCGAGAGCAATCTTGAGATACGTGTTCGTCACCATGGGATCCCCGTACTGTTCGAGATAGAGGCGTTTGGCATCGTAAAAACTCGCGTCGTTGTTCATTCGAAGACCCTTTCGATGATTCCGACCGAAGACCCGCCGGCGGTGCCGCTGAAGATGTGGTTGGTTAGTGCGGGTACCTTGAGCAGTGCGTAGATCGAAGCGAGAAACGTAATGAAGAGGACCGGAAACCAGGCAATGAGCTGCACGGTGGAGAGGGTGCCCGCAGGCGGAAGGCGCAACGCGCCGAGCATGAGATTTCCAATGATAAAAACTACGGCAGCGGCGATGACCTGGTAGAAGGCATATTGGATGAAGCAACGAAACCAGCCCCAGAAGAGCCACTCCATCTTCGGGACGATAAAGAACGGGACAAAAACCGGCCCCACCAGAACGCAAACCGCAGTGGCAATGAACCCATAGGCGATGACCACAATCGCCACGGCCTGGGCCGCGGCGAGCAGGATGGTCACGATGACGTAGATGGCGGTTCCGAGAATGTCTCCCCACGTCGGAGAGTCCATGCGGGATTCGAAGTCCGCCACTTGCATGATCACCGTTTGGAGTTGGGCTTGATCGATCTGCCCGGACAGGAATTGCGCTTCGTTGGTGACGAGATTGTGGAAGCTGATGCCAACGCCGGGAATCGGCGCGTTGTAGTAGTTGACCATCGCGAAGCCGAAGCTAATGGTCAGCAGCAGGCTCGCGAAATTATCGAAATGGAACGGTGACCGGCCGCTAGCGGCGGAGAGGGCGGATTTGATGCCATACCACGCGATGAGAATCGTCGCGAACGACCGAAACAGATTCTGGCCCATGATGTCGAAGAAGCCGAGGTTCTGGGTGAGCAAGGTGTTGATGGCTTGGAAGATGTACTGCAGATAGTCGGTTTGCACTGCCGTCAGCTCCTTCGACGCCCGGGCGTCTATCTCCACACGCTCACGGCATGCGGAAGGTTTGAAGTGAATTGGTAAGGGTGCCGGTCATCTGCGTCATGTTGGCGGCGAGGCTGGCCTGGCGCTGGATGTCGGCATTGATGCTGTTGGTCATGGACTCGCGCTGCTGCTTGGCGATAATGATTTGCATTTCGAGAAGAGAGGCGAGGATTTTGTTCGAGTCTTGGACGGTGCGGAGGGTTAAGACCCCGGCCGCATTAATCTTGTTCAGGACGGAGACTTCGCTGTTCAGACCGGAGTCGCTGGAGAACGAGTCCTGTTCGAGGTTGCCGATCTGCGTCTGGATGTTCTGGGCGCTGCCCCGGATGGCGCCGATCGTGGCCATCGCGTTCACGTTCGCGCCGTCCACGAGTTGAACGGATGCGTATTGCGACTGCACGCGCTCCAGCTCAAAAGGGTCCATGCCTGAAAGGTGATCCGGGCTGTAGGGAAGCAGCTGGGTTGTGGACTTCTGGTAACCAGTGTTGATGTTGGGAAGCAGGCCGGAGTTGACGCCGCTGATCCAAGAGCCGGTGTTTCCGAAGGTGTTCAGCGAAGTCACATTGCGCCACTGCGAAAAGAGCGCGCTGTAACGGGCGGGCATGTTTTTGACGAACTGTGCCATTTGCCTCGCGAGGTTGAGTTGGTTGGTGATCTGGGAGTAGCTCTTTTGCAGTTGCAGGAGGTGCTGCTGGAGCTGCTGGTAGCGGAGGATCGCATTCTGATAGTTGGTCGGGTCGTACACGATCCCGCTTCCGAATTGCGCGGAGGCGGTACCGACGCAGAGAATCAGAACCAAGAGAACTGCCGGAATTTTCTTTTTCATCGAACTTCTGTCCTTTCTTTCCTGCCTTCTAAAGATCGGAAGGCATCTTGTGGTTGAGGTAATCGGGCAAGGCGAGATCACCCGCGAGATAGACTTTGACGCGATGGCCTTCCCGAATCGTCACCGTGGGCATGACGTTGAGAAACTTGTCGAGGATTTGCGCTGCGGACTGAGCCGTACTGACGGCGAATCCCTGACGCATGAGGTCGCCCCCAGTCGCGTTGAGTGCGCCACCGGTGCCCGCTTCGCTCACAGCTCCCAGCGCTCCCACTGCCAGGGAAACTCCGAAGATTCGGAGGTGGTTGTTGACTTGGTCTCGGAGACCGGTGTCGCCGATTTGGTTGAGACCCTTGAAGTGGTCGAGGCTGACGGAATATCCGTCAGGCATAAGCACGCGATGGAACACAACGGCGAGACGTGTTTGGCCGAAGGTATCCACCTTCTTGGTTTCGCCGAGCAACTTTGAGCCTGCCGGAATAAGCAGGTGTTGGCGGTCGTTGGAATAGACATCGGTAGAGAGGAGGCACTCGACGGAGCCGGCAAAGCCCCCATCGAGACGGTTGATGAGGACGGTTTCGAGAATGGTTCCTTCAAACAGGACGTAGGTTTTTCCTGCGGCCGCATTGGCAGAGATGGCCGACACGGCGGCAGGGTTTTTGACTTCCTCCTTTCGGTCAAGTGTTGTTTCCGCGGAATCGTTGCGGACTGGCGGGGGGGAAATCGAATTGGACTGCACGTCTTTCGAAAGTTGGGGGAGTTGTAACGCGTCGAGGCCCGAAGGCGGTGGGGCCGGGGCGGCAATCGGAGGTTCGGTTACCGGGGCCGTCGAGTTCGCCGGAGTTTTTCGGTAACTCAGCGCGACGTTTGAAGAGAACAATGAGACGTAGGCGCGTCGCTTCCGTTCCGCCTGGATCGGGTCTTCTTCCGGACGCTGCTCACCGCTACCAACGGCGCGAGGTTGTTGAGGCTCCGCCGCGTCATGCGCGGCAACTCTTAGCGAGCGGGTCTGCTGGGCGAGCGCCGTCTGGGCAAGAAGCTGCTGGCGCTGCAAATCCTGAATGCGGTTCTGCATCTCGGCAATTTTGGATTCGTTGACTTCGAGGGGCGCCTGCACCGGCGCGGCGGACGAGGCTGCTTTCGCTGTCATCTGCGGCTTCTTGCTCCCGGTCAGCCACATGATGGTGACCATGAGAAACGCCAGTCCGACGAGGAGCCAGGACTGGACGTTCTTCGGGAGAAGGCCTTGCGGCTTCGGCGCTTTTTCCCGAACCTGAGCGGGTTGTGTCGGTTGATTCATTCTCCGGCCCTCAGTTCCCCGCCGCGCGCCGCGCAAACGGCAATTTCTCTTTGCCGACGGCGAGGTAGCCGCTGTCGATGATTTTGGTTGCGATGTAGACGCCGTTCTCGATCTGGAAAGAGATGAGGTTTGGTTTGCCGTCCTTGACTTCATAGAGAGCGGGCTTTTCCCGAGCGCCGCACTTGATATAGGTGAATGAGTCGTCGTGGTAGATGGCGGAAATCAGGAATGGCTCGCGGCCCGCCTTCGGTTGGAGGGGATAGTCGAACTGGAGTTTCGTTGCGTAGGTGGAGCGAAAATGGTTGATCTGCTCGGCGGACTGGGCCTGCGCGGTACGTATTTGTTCCGCGGTCTGGGAGCGGAGGGTTTCGAGTTCCCTCTTGTACGCCTGCGCCTCCCCTGCGCTGACATAGCCACGCAGCCCACTGTTGGCCGCTACACCGGAGTCTTCTTTCGGTTCCACAAAGAGTTTGAGATCGGGTTCGGCATTCGGCTGATTGCTGATTTCCGTGAGCAGAAACGAGTAGACGTGTCCGCTCGCGGTGATGAGGTTCAGATTGCTGCGGATGCCGGCATGCGCTGGATGGACATAGCAGAGGTTGTGTGCGCCATTGATGACCCAAAATTCCTTGTCGCCGGTTGTAAAATCAAGAATCTCTTCGTCTCCCGGTAGAACGATGAGTGTTGAAAACCGGAGTTTTGCGTGGACGGGAACAACGTCCTCCTTCGAATACTTCACGACACGCGCGGCCGCTTCCGTCGCGGCGTGTGTGGCCGAAGAGTGGAAGACGGCTGCGCCCACGGCGAGAAGGGCGAATAGCCGAAGGAAAAAACTATGCGAGTGACGGCGAGAGATTTGCTTCATTGATTTACTCCTTTTGAGATGGATTGGTCTTGCTCGAAACTTTGGTCGCGATCGGAAAAGGGCCCGCCAAACCACTGCACGCCTAAAATGACCGCGGTCGTGAATCCCGCGAGCGCGAGCGGCAGGAATGCGTAAAGGGGATCGCTCCCCGACATCCAGGTTTGAAGCGAGCAATGAGGAATCACGGCTGCGCTCCCGCTAGGATTTCGAGGCCTTTTTCGAATCCGTGGACCTCGAACGCCTCTTTGCGTTTCTTGTTGTCGTAGGGATCGTTCGTGTAGAGCCAATAACTCTTGGCATCGACATTGAGATTGGCAATCTTTGCCAGCTCCGGGGTCTTAATGAGAAATTGCTGTTTCGGGATGAGACCCGAGATGAGTTTGACTTCGGTTTCGTTCAAGTGGAACTGGCGACGGTAGAGGTCGCGATCCATATCGGGATTTGCGAGGAAGAGTTTCGTGGCGCAACTCTCGATGATTACGTCGAGGATGTCCGAACGCTTGAGTTCGTCGAGAGATTGCGTCGAGAGCACCATGGCGGCGTTGTGCTTGCGCCAGGTCTTGAGGGCCTCGACGACGTATCGCTGAATGGCAGACTTTTTCAAAAATACCCATGCTTCGTCGATGAAGAAGGCTTTGAAAACGGAGCTAATCTGCCGGTCGGCGATAACAGCATTGGCACGATGCAGGATGTAGAAGAGCAGCGGTTCCAGAAGTTCCGGGTACTGGCTCATGCGCTGGAAGTCGAAGCACTGGAAGCGGGAGAAGGAAATGGTGTCCTCGGCGTTGTCGAAGAGGAATCCGAACTGGCCGCCGCGGGTCCACTTCGAGAGGCGGCTCGCAACGTCATGCCCCAGTGTGTTTGCTAGCACGTCCAGCGTGCGCAGCGCCGGGTCCACCTCGTAAAGGTTTTCCACCTGATGAAAAAGATCGCGTTCGGTGGCAGCGTCGAGTTCGCCTGCCCGCTGCCCCTGAATCAGGACTTTCAGGAACAGAGCTAGGAAATCGAGATTTTCCTTCGTCGGCGGCAGCGAAAAGGGGTTGATCTTGAAATCCTGGGATTCCACGCCCACGCGAATATAAGAGCCGTTAAAGAGCTGCGTGAGGCTTTCAAAGCTCCCGCCCAAATCGAAGATGAAGGTGTGCGGGTCGTATTTCTGCAGGTTGGTAATGAGGAAGTTCAAAAGGAAACTTTTTCCCGCGCCCGTTCTCCCGAGAATCATGGTGTGCGCCACATCGCGGTAATGGAGATTTAGGAAGTAGGGAGTGTGGTGGTTGGTCTCGAGGACCGCGAGATACTCCTGTCGGAGATGGGCATTCCGAGGCTCGCCACAGTGAAGGGTGAAGAGAAACGAGAAGTCTGCATAGTTGGTGTTGAGCAGATACAAGGAACGCAAGTTGTGAGCGTGGTTGCCGGGAACTGCAGCGAGAAAGGCGTTCAGCAGGTTGTATTTTTCTTCATAGAGCTGAGCATCGTGAACGCTGAACACCTTATAGAAGTCTGCGCATGCCCGGTGCACCTTGGCCAAGTCGAGGTCATAAATCACGACGGTTAAGGAAAACTGGCCAAAGTAATTCCCGTGCAGCTCGATCTCCGCAATGCCTTCACCGAGTTCCCGAACCTGAGATTCCTTGGAATCGTCGAGGAGGACGTCTTGGGTGGGTGCGTCGTTGAGACTGACTTGGCTCGTGAACGAGCGCTTGGTGTTGTGAAAATGGCGGCGCTTCGCCTGGATGACCCGGCGCATCTTGCCGGAATCTTCCTTTTTCCATTCTGTGACGACGTAATAGTTCGCTTCCACTTCGAGCAGGCGCTTGAAGATCAGCGGAAAGCTCTGGGCGGAAGGTTCTTTGAGGGTCAAAACCTTGACGTAGTAATCGTCCACGCGTAGATGCCCGCGATGGCATTCGAGAGGAGATTCGGGCAGGTAGTAATCCAGAAACGTGTCGTATTTGAGTTTGGCGAATTCGAGCTTGGCGGGATGGAAGTTGAGCGTTCTCTTGAGAACGCGGAAGGCTTCCTCCTTGTTGAGCAGGCGGACAGGAAGGAAGTCGCTGATTTGGAGGATGAAGCTGAGAGCTTTTTGAAGCAGCACAGCCTCGGCAGCAGTAACGTGTTGTCCAAGGCCGACAACTTGCTTCTGGGAAGAGAAATGTGCGCGCAGATCGGCGACGGATTTTTTCGGATTCTTCGGAAACTCCGCAAGCGCACTTCCAAACTTATGGGCAGTCTGAAAACCCCGGTATAGAACCACGTAATAAACGGACAGGGAAAACAGAGTGTCGGCCTTGCTTCCGAGATAGGCAATGCGATTCTTGATCGCAGTGTCTACTATGGGGTTGCCGTAGAGCTTGTAAGGGATGGTCTCGTTGTTGCGCTTGAAGAGGTATTGGTAGACGCGGTAATTTTCGTCGAACAGCTTCAACGCCGATTCCAGACGCTTCGTGAAACCGTCAATCGATGCGGCGTCGAGACATTCGTAGTCGACGCCACTGACTTCAAGAATGAGTCCGACCTCCCCACTCTTGGTCAAAAAAATGTGTGGACCGATGAACCCGTAGAGATTGATCTGCTCGCTGAGGGAGCCGGTCTCGTTGTAGTTCTTGAAGATTCGGCTAAGCCTGAGCATGTCCATCCCCTCGAACCGCAATCGGAGTGAACTTCATCGGGTCGTATTCCGCGCGAAGTCTTGCAGCGGTGAGCAGAAATCGCAGAATCTGGGGATCGGTCTGGGTGGCCCAGCGCGCCAGGACGTAGAGCAGCAAAAACATGAGCAGACCGCCAAACAAGCTGTTGAGCAGGTTGAAGGTGGCTGCGCCCAGGCACATGGCGAAGAAAAAGAGCTTCCGCTCGGCCCCGAGGATGGTCAGTGGCCGCGACAACGACCGATGCACTCTGTTGATTCGTCGGGTTTCCGGCAATTGCTGTCTCCCCGAGAGTTGCGCGAATCAGCTGCCCGGAAAGAGCCACGCGAGGAAATTCACGGCGGCGATCGCCATGCCGACACCGAAGAGAACGCCCGCCAGCACTCGCTTCGAGCCGCCTTCCCCGAAGGCGAAGGTCAACCCTGCGACCACAATGGAGACGAGCGAAAGACCGCGAGCGATGGTCGTTGTGAACGCCTGCATCAAAACGTTGACTGCGTTCTCCCAAGGCGAGCCACCTGCGGCCTGGGCGAACGCCGCTGATCCAAGAATCAGCGAGGAAGAGAATGTGACGAATACGGTCCGGAGCCAGCGGGAGACAAATCTGTTTCGGAGGATTTTATTCATTACCGGCGAGTTCCTTTCGAACGATGCGAGCCGCACTCGCATCGGGATTTGAAGACAAGCTCTCGCTGGACCGCGACACGAAAGCGAAAGGGGGGCCTGCGTAAGAGGTGCGGCGAGCCGCCCGCGAGGTCGCTCCCTCTGTCGAGTTCGCCTGGGACGCCGGCAACGTGAAGTTGCAGCGGGCAGCAATTCCGATCAGGGGCGGCGTTGCTGTCGTTGTCCTTCACGGCTCGTCAGCGAGGAATCCAGCGAGAGTTGCCTTCTACTCTTACTAATGGGCAAAAAGGCGGCAGAATCTTTCAAAGAAAAATCTTTCATGGCCGCGTGACTTTTTTCGGTAGGATCGGCAAGATTTAGCCGACACCGTTGTTCGAGTCGCCGGTCTTGGTACCCAAGGCCAGTGCCGCTGCCTGAAGGCGTTGCATGATTCTGTGGACGCGAACGTGTACGGCGCTTTCGGATAGTGCCGTGTGTCGATCCTGAATCTCTTTGGCGCTAAACCCGTCGACTTTGAACTTGATCAAGATCTGCCGCTCGAATCGGGAGAGCAGTCCTTGCCGGGAGCAATAATCCAGGAAGTCGTTCAAAAAGGAGACGCTTTCGAAGGTAGGCTCAGCTGCTCGTTCGCTGCCGACGGTGTCGGTTTGGGTTTCATCTTGGCGCTTAAGCAGGGCGCGCTGTTCTTTTTCCGCCCAACGGAATGAGGTTTTGCGTAGGCTCCTTGAAAGGGCGATTGGCAGAATGCCAACAAGGTTTTCCGCGGCGACAGAAACGACTAGTTCCAGGAAGAATGTCAAAATCTGCTGGGCTATGTCCTCCGGTTCCAATCCTCGAAACCATGCGCACACCTCCCGATACGTTCGGTGGATGGTGGGTGCGAAGGCAAGCACGAGGACAGAATGGATCAGCTCCGAATCGGGCATGGTCGTCCGCGCAGCGATCAGTGCGGTTAGCAGTTGACCAACGTCCGAGCACGCATAATCGCCCGTTCGAGGCGAATGAAGATATGCGAGGACCTCCGATACGTTAGTGAATTTTGCGAGCGCAGGGGAACTCGCAGCCAATGCTACAAACCGAATGCTTCCTGGCGGCGCCGCCAGTCCGTCGAAGATATGAGCCTCCACCTCGCAGATATGGCAATCGCAGCGCAGATCGTCTCGCACGGTCGGTCCTCCCGAGTTGCGCCGCCCTGATTCGGCCTCTACATATAAAGAGGCCCTCGAAGAGGCGAAACCTCACCAGCTATTCGAGAGTTGTATGTACGAGCGGTGAACGTTTACGAGGGAGTTTTGGGAGGAGTCTTGAATTGGTGCTCGCGTGCGATATACCACAGAAACCTAGCACGAGATCAGAGAAAGCGATACGCCATCTGTGCTATAGACTCGTATGCATGAAAATGGGGTTGGCACTGGTTTTGGTCGCCGCAACGGGCGTTACAGAAGGTTTTAGCCCCACTGGTGGCCAAGAAGCCGAAAATGCGACTGTGAAATACCTGCGCGCCGATGCTGCGTTAAGACAATCGTATGCGTTGCCTCCCGACGCTGCGACACAGCTTCTAAAAGCCCTCGACTCGCCTTTGAATGGTGAGGACGAGAAGCTCGTTGCCGCTGCTACCGAAGCTCTCGTCGAATTCCATCACGGCGCTGGCCTAAAACGCTGCGACTGGACAATGAGCGTTGAAGACGGACCGCTGGCCAACACCGCGCACCGTGGTGCCGTTAAGGAGTTAGTAGCGGTGGCCGGGCTCCGCGCACGCCTTCGCTTTCGGGACGGAGATACTGACGGGGCTGTCAGCGACGCGCTGGCGGCGATGGCTGCAGCTAGGCATCTGTCGGGTGACGGTAGCCTCGCCTCTGTTCTGTTTGCTTACGGGCTAGAGGATGCCGTGACTCGCGTTCTCGCACAGAACCTGTATCGATTGTCGGCAGGGGAACTAAATCGGCTAGCAAGCGGCCTCGACGCTCTGCCAAGCGGTTCGAGCCTCGCTATTGCATTCAAATCGGAGAAGGTGGACCGGAATGATCTTTTCTTGAGGCTTGCTGACGGAGCCACAAGCCGGGACGACTTGGTAGCGCGGCTCCTAAAGAAGGTTCCAATCCTGGAGTCGGACAGGGCGCGCGCCAGTAAAATCGTGGACGGCTGCGGAAGTTGTGTGAGCGGTTTCAGAACATGTGCCCAGCAGCAACAGTCGTTTTACGCATCGTGGAGCTCCCGCTTTACGATGCCGCCAAAGCAGTTTGAGAGCACGTACAAATCCGAGATGGAGGGTATCGCGGGAGCGAATCCGCTTATCCGGCTCTTTACGCCCAATCTGCCGCGATTCCGCTGGGCAGACTCATACAGGGAGACTCGTCGCGCATTATTGAAAGCCGCCATCGTGGTTCGGCTAGACGGTCCAAGCGCAGTGAATCAACATCCTGACCCATCCGATGGAAACCCGTTCTCCTACATTCCCGTTGGCGGGGGCTTTCAATTGGAATCGCGCCAGAACGAAGCCGGTAGTCCACTTGCGCTGTCAATCCCAACAAGTCCCGCAGGCGACAGCGGCAGTCCTGAACAGTCGGTGCCGACACCAAACATGGACTAGCAGCTTTTGACGGTCTCCAAAGCCTTTTCCAACTGCGTATCAGTGCCCGCAGCGAGCGATTCGGGAGAGTTCTCAACGATCACATCAGGCTCAACTCCCTGGCCCTCAATGCAGTCGCCCTGCCAGGTATACCAGCCCGCGACTGGCATGCGGAGAATGTAACCCCCAGCGAGCTTGAAATTCGCGCCGCCGAGAACCTCGCCTGCCGTTTTCGTGCCGACGAGTGTGGCGAGCCGGTTCTGCTTGGCAAAGCTGGCGACCATTTCCGCCGCGCTGTGCGTATGCTCATTGATGAGCAAAATGATTCGACCATGGAAGGGCTGCGGGCCAAGGCCCTCCGTAACGAGCGTCATCGAGCGATCGCGCTGGAAGACTTTGAAACGCACGGCCATCATGAGCAATTCCGCCTTGGTTGCGGGAATCTTGCCGATGCGCGTGAGACCTTCCTTGCGATAACCATTCTGAAGCCGCCGACGAGTCAAGCTGTAGCCGATTTCCAGCCGTCCCGGACACAGATAGCTCATAAGGCGAAGAGAGCCGAGGCCGCCGCCGATGTTTCCACGGATGTCCACGATGAAGCGTTGGATACCACGAACTTTCAACTCGCGAATGGCATCGTCGAGGCTTTTGGCGAAGCTCTGACCCACCGCACCGGGGAAGGTCGCGACTCGGATGTAGCCGATATCGGGGGCGACAAACCGATGAGATAGGCTGCGAGGCTCGATCATCGGAGGGCGGTCTTTGGCTGCCCGGTTTGGCACTCCAATCGCAACTTCGCGTTTGTTGCCGTCGAGGCTACCGATTTCGACGCGATGGTTGCCCCCAATGCGGAAATTCGCCGACTTCGGCGGAGCAATAGGGTCGGAATCTATGGAAAGAAGGAATTCTCCGGGGCGGACTCCCGCTTGAAACGCAACACCATCTTCGATTACATCGACGAACATCCAACGCTTTCCTTCGGGACGGTCAACGGAGCGTAAGGTGGCGTTGATCGAATAGGGCGCTGGAATGCTGTCACGACGCTGATGGAAGAAAGCTGTATGACTGCTGCCGAGGACCCTGAGCAGTTCGCTCACCCCCGCCTCAAAAGCCGCCCTGTCCCCCGCCAGGAGCTGCGGCGCACGCTCGTCAACCAGAGCGAGCCAGGGTGCGTAATCCTGATTGGGATTGCTGACATTAATGTGACGCTCGGCAACCAGCTTCTTGATCGAACTGATGATCTTGGTTTGGTCTTTAGGCGTAAGAGTCTGCTGCGATGAGTTCTCCGTCATTGACATGGGCCTATTTCCCCCTCAGTTCTTAGTGGTTGATTTGGTGATGGTGACAGGTTGGTTGCCTGCGCCCTCCAACTTGAAACTCGCCCAATAGTACGGAACGGTCTGTGCGCCGTAGGTCGTGAGCATGTCCCTTTTGGCTGCGGTCAAAGCGGAGGCCACGGTATTGCCTGTCGTTAAGTGAGCGTAGAAACGCTTCATGAGATATAGCGCCGTGGTGTCGTCAATAGTCCACAGTGTCGAAACGACAGCCCTAGCACCGGCGAGTTGGAATGCGAGGGATAGATTCGCGATCCCTTCTTCTCCCTGTAGCCTGCCGACTGCTGTATCGCACGCTGATAAGACAACGAGGTCGGCCTTGGTGTGGAGATGCACGATCTCGCTTGCTTCCAGGATGCCGTCGTCCCCCGATGAGCTGTCGCTGAAAAGTATTAGGGCCGCTCGTTCAGGGTGTTTTTCATTTGCCACGCCGTGAACTGCCAGATGAATGATCGCGTGTTGTTCCAAACTGGAGCGTTCGAACGCGGATTTCGTCGCGTTCGTGCCAATCAAAACGCTGTGGCCGTCACTATGTGTCGCGGCCTGCGCCGAGAGAATCTCTTCCTTGGAGGCCGGCAGATTGACCAAGGGCCCGCTAATGTATCCTCGCATTGTAGCGATTTTCGTGAGTTCAGCATTTTGCTCGTATGGAATGTCGCCGACACCGAGAAACGCCTGCTGGGCGGACTGGCGCTTCGCTGCATTTGCCAAATACAACGCGCTCGCGGACGGTGCGTACGTGATGGTGTGGGAAAGAACCAAATAGCGCCCCGTGTCGTCAACCAGAGCGTCGAACGGGAGGAGATGGAGGCGACCATCCGGTACGATGACGAGCCGCTCCTTCTTCGGAACCTCAGGAATGTCCTTCAAGAGAGCCGCGTAGAGTTCCTTCGCCTGTGCTTTCGAGGAACCCTTTCCCTTCAATGTCTTGAGGTAGGCGAGGACAGACCCTTCTATGCTATCTCGATCTGCGAGCGCCACGATGCGGGCGGAGTCATGTGTGATGACCAAGCAGTAGGAATGCGGTTCGGCCATGACATATTCCACAACAATTTCACTTGTGGCGAGATTCTCTCGAATGCGCTCCAGAGGGATCGTTTGCCACGGACGCGATTTCAAAGCTCCCGATACCGGAGTGAGCCATCGGGTCTGTTCAGCCAAGAAAATCTCGTCTCGGATTTGGCGGACCTGCCGAGCCGACTTCGCCTTTGCTAAGGCCAGATTTAAACGGCTGATCTTCTTCTGAATTTCGGCTTCCTGCGGGGAATCAGGAGCTTTTCCACTTGTTAACAGTTCGGTTGTGACGCGCCCGCGCGCGTGTTCAAGTACGGAGAAGGCTTTTTGACTATCCTTCAAATGATCCGCAGCCAGCGCAAAATGCTCTGCGTAAATGGCGCTCATGGAACTAATCAAGCCAATTTTGCCCGCTGCGGAAGTGACGTTGCCGATCATCGTGTCGAGGATGTCGGATGCGCGGTCATAGGTTTCGCTTGCCTCGTGGTATTTTCCCTGGCTCGCCTGCAACTGCGCGAGCGCCTGCAAGCGTAAGGGAAGCAAGTAAAGGTCACCGCTGTTCTGTGTTGATTCGGCGGCGGCTGCGGCCAGAGATTCAGCCTTCGGGAGATCGGCCTGCCTTCGATAAATGTCTTCCAAATAAAACTGCGCATCAGCTAACAGGCGTGGGAACTGACCTTTTTGGGCCAATTCCATTGCGTTGTTGAAGAGGTCAATCGCCTTCTCTTGATCCCCTTTTGCATTTGCCACAGTACCGGCTGTAATGAGAGCCTGCGTTTCTTTGACGTGCTTCTGTCTGGACCTTGCTTGGGCGATGATCTCGTTCGCAAGCTGTTCAGCCTCGTCGAGCTTACCCATGCTGCGGAAGGCTTGCAGCCTGCCTTCGTTGACAACGAATTGGTATCCGGCGTCAGGATTGGTAGCTGCTATCTTGAGTGCTTTGTCGAAGTATGCGAGGGCGTCATCGTAGGAACCCAGTTGTACGTAAGCGTGTCCAACCGCAGCCAGGTAGCGGATTTGCGCTCCGGTGTCGCTGAGCATCATTGCGCCCATGAGCGCGCCCGCTACTCTCTGACGCGCAGTGGCCATGTCGCCTTCGAGAAACAGAGCAAAGCCGAGTTCGCCTGAAGCCCGGTTTTCGAGTTTTTTATCGCCGAGTTCATGAGCCAGCCTGAGCGCTGCTTCCCAATCGCGACGCATCGGTGCGGCGTCGATCTCGCCGTCGATATCGCCAAGAACCATGAGACAAAACAGACGTAGTTCCTTATCGGATTGAAGGAGTGGATTGTTCTCCAACTCAGTTCCAAGCTCGTCGGAAACTTGTGGAAGCGAGAGCTGCTCCATCGTTGAACGGATTCGACCGAGATGTGCATAGAACGCGTTCCGCTTATCTCCTCGCGCTGCGTAAAGTTGCTCGGCTTCACCGAAGAGGGTTGCGGCGTCGGCCCAATTGTAGAGGTCGCCGAAGTGAAGCGCCTGCTTAAGCAGCAGGTCGGGATCATCGCTCGCCGCCTGCGCTTGGGCGGCTGCAGATAGCACCGCGCACAAGAAAGTGGAAATTAGGAGTGTTCTGAGATTCATGGCCGTTGCTCCCCGCCACCAGACAATCCAGGTCGAAGCGAAACCGGTTGAATGAGACGGATGCCAGAATGCGAGCGGACCTCCAGGTTGTAGTCGCCCGACGGGACTTGCCTGAAGTCTGCCTCGACTCGAATTAGGGTCTTGCCCTTCTGCAAATGCGCAGTGGCAGACTTCGACCAGAGAGTGTGGGCCTGCGAATTCAGCATCAGATCGTACGACCCCTCGGCACTTGCCAGCGGCAGAGTCATTATCAAATCCAAAGTTGAAGCGGGGACAGAAAGCCGCCGATGTCCGCTGTAAGGGCCTTCACCGCCACGTACCGGAGAAAGCGCGCTCAGGTCGAGGCTAAATGCTGCATAAGCCGCAGTGGGAGTGAGCGGCTCTGTTGGATTTGGCTTTCGGTGGGTATCCATTGGAGGGGCATTCGGTTGTCTAATTCCGCGGAGCAACAGATCGACACCGATTGCTATGAATAGCGCGCAAGCAAGAGCTGCCGCGACGAGCACGGGATGAGCCTTGGTCCAGGCTGATATACGCTTCCAAGATGATGCTTTTTCTACTCGCTGCTGTGCCATCAATTCAGCCAACAGTTCCGAGTAGCGCCTGAAGCACGGGGAGCACGCTGCCAAGTGCTCCGTGACAATTGGCTCGGCTTCTTTGGGGTTGAACGCCAGAGAACGGAGCGCAGAATCAGGCGGGCAGCCATCGCGGCCGGGATTCGGAAAAGCCTCCGATAGATAGTTGGCGGCGAACTCGCGCAAGTCTTTGCCCTTATTTCCCAAGTCAGTGTGGTTTTTGACTCTCGTTTTCATTATTCAGAACCGCTTGCTAATCCTCTCTTCAGATTCTCACGTTAGTTTTCAGACCGAGCTTCTTTGCCAGCTTGTGGATCGCTTCACTGAAGCGCGATTCCGCAGCATGCTCCGGTATTCCATACGAGAACCCGATTTCCTTCCACGAAAAACCTTGAATGCGCCGGTAGAACATTTCGCGCGTTACCGGATCACACCTCGTTAAGAGCTCATCAACGAGAATCTTGAGATCAAGGTTCGCGTTGGGGTCCGTTGAGTTCGGAGACTCCGCGAAGTGCGCCAGAATAGCGGCCTCTTGGATCAATTGTCGCTTCTTGGCTCGATTGATGCGTCGGATGAAAGCGCGGAAAAGGTAGGACGGAAGGTCTCGAACGCCAGCTTGGTGCGAATGTCTTTTTGACAACAAAGCTCGCGAAACCGAAGCTGCAGCTTCTTCCAAGAGGGTTGCCGCGATCGCTGGATCAAAGAGCAGTTGTTCTGCATGCTCCATAGCACGACGTCCGATCTCCTCGGCAGCAACGAGCACAGGATGGCCTATCGTGCGCCCACGGCGGTCAACAGGGCTTATGCGAAGGTTACGATTGAGCGGCCGAGCGCCTCCGTGCATGCCTTGTCCCCACCTTAACAACGTTGCGTCGGCTAGCCCTGGAATTGACCGGGGCTCCAGGTTCGTCACTTCACCGAGGGTTCGAAGCCTTTTTGTGCTTCTATCTATTAAGAGCACCTAGTTCAGCCGAAACCTCAATCGAGGGCAAAAAAAATCCTCGGGGAAAGGATGCCCCTTCGCTGTTGGTTGTTTCAAGTCTGTTGCCAGTGTTGATGCGAGAGGAGGAGGGAGGGTTCTATTGCAGGCTACGTAATGCCTTAGTGCCGTAGTACTAGGTCGAGGTGGGTTCCAAACTCCTCGAAGAGATTGACACGGTCTTTGTGGCTCTTGAGCCTGCGGGGCGGCCGTTTGCCTCTCCGACCGGGAAACCGATCCTCGAGGCCCATTTTGGGACACCTCCAAACCACTCCTGATAGAGTTCGTGACTTGAGCTACTCGTTATGCGATTTCAGGCGGAGGCCTGCGCGCTCTTGGCTTTGATGGCTTGTAGTGGGAAGAACTCGAAATAGTCCTTCTCGTCAAACCAGGCGCACTTCAGGACTTTCACGGGAAGTCGGGTGCGCGAGGCAAACGCCAAGGCATAAACAACCAATTGGTTTGCCGGGTCAATGTCGCGCGCCTTCGGCTTGTAGTCGAGTAGGTGGACGAAACCATTTCTGGCTTGGACGATATCAATGTGTCCAGTGACTGGCTTGGGCGACTGTGGCAATGCCACGAAGAATCCCTTGGACTTGTAATAGCCAATTTCCTCCGCAGTCAGGTAAACAGGAACCTCGCAAGCGACCGTGCAAGAATCGTTGGCCAGCATGAAATCCTGTACCGAAGGATGGCGGTCTTTGTTCTTGCGCGCGAGCAGCAGACCCAGCGCGGCAAGATCGTTCGCAAGATTCTGCTTCTCGCTCCGGGAGAGCGGAAGGATTTCAAAGCGAGACTTGGATGATCTCATGCCGGCAGACTGCGTAGGCGAATTAGCCTCAGGAGCGTCCTGCCGATCAAGACTTGCAGTCTTGTCGTCTTGAAATAGAACATCCGGGAAATCTTCAAAGACGCTGAGCAGATAACTCTTCACCTTCACCGCCACGTCGCGAGGCACCGCCTCTCCCATTAGCGCGAGCTTCGCCAAGTGGACTTTGTATTGGTAGACCTGCTGGTGATTTAGCGTTCGCTCCTTGAGCATGCCGCCGCGGAATTGGAGGATGGCCGCATCGCGTAGCCGATGGAAGGTGGTGATGGACCGGTAGCCCGAGATCCAATCGGAAATGGTCCGGCGCGGTACGGTGATGCGGTGCTCCGATGCGATGCGGCGCGCGGCCTCTTCCTGAGAATGTCCGAGGTTGTACAGGCACAGCGCGCGCGCGATGACACGCGGCGGATACTTGACGCCTTTCAGTCCAGCTAGGGACGAAAAGTACCGGCCGCAGTCCCTGCAGAAGTAAATTTGGAGTTGGCGAAAGCTGTTCTTGCGCAAGCCGCGCTTGATGATCTGGCGCCCGTCGCAAAGAGGACAGAAATCCGGCTTCGACTGGATGGTCGGACCCAAAGCCGCACCTCTTTTCGTCGAACGAGCCATTCGCAGAGTGTACCGCAACGGTGGCTCGGGGAGCGATGAGTTTCGCCATGCCAAGCGATGAATTTCGCCGGTGCTCCAGGCGACGAGAATCGCCGGGTGCCGGGCCACTTGCAGAACCGTATCACGTACACAGCAAGGTGGGGCGTGAAGGGGACGGGTTCTTGCCATCCTTAAGCGGTAAGTTTCGCCGGTGGCGCGGGCGACGACCGTCGCCGCGCGTGCGCGGCCTGGGCCTGTCTTATGAACAATTTGCGGGAGGCAGTTCTCTTGGGACATTGAATCCGGTGTTGAGCCGGTAACGGCGGTGTGTGAATGAATGCGACATCGGAGCGCGTCATGCGTGGAGCTGAAGCCGCCGGGCGGCGCGGCAAGAGACTGGATGGATCGCTACGGTTCCTCGCGTCTGGGGAAAAGCCAAGACTGGAAGGCAAAAGCAACCTGCTTCGCATGCGGCAAGAGATTCCCTTGAGCGATGCGGAGTTGGCTGCACTCGATGAGGGTGTCTCCGCACTGGAATCGCTGTTAAGCCGTCTTGCCAACGTTCCGACGCCCGCTGGCCAGACGCCCGTTCATCTTCGAGGGGAATCTCTTGTGCAGATCGATGCGGCGCAAGCGGTGGAGTGAAGCTCGGAAGCAAAAAAATTGGGCCTCGGCAACAGAGTCGAGGCCCAATTCATCGTACCGCCTCTAGAAGGGAGACGCGTCCGATGGTTCGGGCGCGTGACCCGAAGCACCGGAGCCGGAAGCTGTTGCTTCCGGCTCGGGTTCGCCGCGATCGAGCTTGCTCACAACATCGGCGTGAATCGACCACGAAGTGATCTTCGCGGTCTTGGCCTTCTTGCCTTTGCCATTCGCCTGCTCGTAGGTCGAGCTAACGAGGCTGCCTTCGACGAGCACGTGCGCTCCTTTCTTGATGTTACTGAGGACGGCCTCAGCCAGCCGAGGGCGAAATATCGCAACGCGATGCCACTCGGTCTTCGACGCCCATTCGTCATCGGCGTTCTTCCATGAGCGCTGTGTAGCGACCGAGAGCAC